>OLZE01000876.1_pt1 | contig 17305 bp, 8 predicted proteins | sample 1674091 | NCBI WGS metagenome assembly OLZE01 (sample SAMEA103958143, study PRJEB25191) | human gut metagenome | biome: human-associated habitat [ENVO:00009003]; feature: intestine environment [ENVO:2100002]; material: feces | place: Germany | collected 2013/2015
GCGTACACTATCTTTTTCGATAATTCGAACATAGACAATTACCTTCTTCCTCAACTGAAGGAAGAGATGGGATGGGATGCCAATGTTATGAATCTTTGTCAAGGAAGTGATAGTACTATGTGGTTCAGGCAGGACAGATACGAATTGTGTATGTACGATTATTCACGGGATACATTTGCTGGTACAGGTGTGGGTGAGATTAATGCCATTATCAGATCTCTTCATAAACCCGGTGTCTGGGTTAATTCAAGTCGGACTCCTCATGTCATGAGATTGACACAACGGAACATGAAGGTGCAGATAGAAGAAGACATCAATATAGGAGGAGTTACAGGGCTGCTTGAGGATAAAGTTGGTAATCTGTGGATATCCAGATGGACGGATATAAATGTGAAACGTCCTGATAAAGATGACTTGGTAGTTTCGGGTAGTGACGTTCCAGTAATGACTTCCCTGTTCAATGATGTAAAGGGAGAAGTTTTAGGGTTGTCTCATGAGAGCAAAATCTATCGGCTGAGTTGTGCCGACGGGCGGATTACCTGTGAATTAAAAGGCAGTGTTTCTTCTCTTCTGAAAAAGGAAGAAGTGAACAGTGTCTGCATTGACCGGGAAGGACGGTTGTGGCTGAACACTACTTTGGGAAGAATACTACGGTCTGACGAAACGATGCATAAGTTTGAAAATGTATCACTGGATAATGAGATAGATGACTGTACTGTATTAGGATTACTTTCCGATAAGAACAGTGTGTGGATTATCACCAATAAGAAAGTACTTCAATATAATATTGATTCGCAGACTTTTCAGCACTATTCTACTGCTGATGATAATATTATGGTAGATGTTTTCAGGTATAAGGCTATCAGCCTGGACGGTTGGGGCGGACTCTATGTGGGCGGACATCGCGGATTCATACATATTCGTCCCGGTAATGCATCGGCGGTGAACAGGGCTCCCACGAGCTTGCATATCACAGATGTCAAAGTTGAAGACAAAAGTATCTTCTTCGGCAATGCGGAAGCCTCGGGAGAGAATACGATACATAAGATTTTCCTTGGTCCGGATGATCGGAATATTGAGATTTTCTTTTCTTCGCTTTTGTATTCGTTGAATGCGGGATGTCGCATAGCGTATCAGTTGGAGGGGGTGGATCATTATTGGATCTATTCGGATAACAACAGAAATTCCGCCTTCTATAACCACCTGCCGAAGGGAACGTATAAACTCCGTTTGAAGTTGGAATATGAGCGAGGTAAGTGGACTGAAGGCGAGGTATTGCTGACCATTGTGAAAGAGCCTGCCTTCTATGAAACCTGGTTTGCATATCTTGTTTATGTCATTTTCATCGGATTGTGCTTTTATGTGGTAATCCGGCTTTATATGCGTCGTATTAAACTGAAGAGTGAAGTGAGATTGCAGGAAGAACTGACGCGTACCAAGCTGACTTACTTCACCAATGTTTCCCATGAGTTGCTGACACCGCTTACCGTCATATCCTGCATATCGGATTATCTGGATCAGAAGGTTCCTGCCGTGCGGCAACAGTCCGTCATGCTCAAGGCTAACGCGGAGAAGTTGAAGCGACTGATACAGCAAGTGCTTGATTTCCGCAAGATGGATGTGGGGAAACTGAAACTGAACGTTTCGAAAGGAGATATCCGTGAGTTTGTCCTGAACATCTGCCAGGTAAACTTCCAACCGCTTGCATTGAAGAAGAACATCACGCTGGATACTCGTTTTGAAGCGGAGGAAGCACATGGTTATGTGGATTTTGATAAGCTGGATAAGATATTGCATAATTTGCTGTCCAATGCCATGAAGTATACTCCTGAGAACAGGCGTATTACTGTTGATGTACGAGTAGTGAATGAAGCGGAACATCGGATATTGGTGTTGAAAGTAGAAGATGAGGGCGTTGGTATCTCTGAGAAAGAACTGGAACAGATATTCATCCGTTTCTATAACAGTAAGAAGAACCGGGGAATCGAGTCGAACGGAATCGGTCTCTCGCTAACGAAAGATTTGATAACCTTGCATCATGGCCTTATCACCGTGGAAAGCGTTTTAGGACAAGGCTCCTGTTTCACTGTAAAGCTGCCTGTTGACAAAGAAAGCTACTCTCCGGATGAATTGCTTGACGAGACGATGGTGTTGCAAACCAGTACGGATGATGTGCCCATGGAAGATTATGCCTCGTCTGATGAGGTGGATAAACCGGCTATCTTGTTGATTGACGACAATACGGAATTGCTGTTCGTTATGATATACTGTACTGACAGCCGCAGACGGGCAACAGGCCTGGGATAAGTTGAAGAATAATGAGGTGGATGTCGTCATTTGTGATGTCATGTTGCCCGATGCCAATGGTTGGGAACTTTGTGCGCGTATGAAAGGTGATTTGCGTTTCAATCATATACCTGTTATCATACTTACGGCTAAGAATGGTATTGAGGACCGTGTTACCAGCTATGAAGCGGGCGCCGACGGATATATAGCCAAGCCTTTTGAGTTGAAGATACTTTTTGCCCGGGTGGATAACCTTATCCGATCTTCGAAGATGCGTCAGGCGGCTTTCCGTAAGGAGGAGAACCTGGATCTGGAAAGTCTGGCCTATCACTCGGCGGATAAGCAGTTCCTGCAATCCATTATAGATAGCATCGAACAGCATTTGGAAGAGTCTGAATTCGACTTGGAACAATTGGCTGCGGAGAAGAATATGTCTAAGTCTACCCTTTACCGTAAGATAAAATCGATGACGGGAATGACTCCTTTGGACTTTATACGGAATATTAAGATGAAGCGTGCCTGCATGATGTTGTTCAACCGCTCGCATACTATATCCGAGGTTGCGTATGCTGTAGGATTCAATAGCCCCAAATACTTCACCCGGTGCTTCAAGGATGAATTCGGTGTGACGCCGAGTGAATATCTTCAGAAAAACACCCCTTAATTTTTAGTATATAGATGCTACATACAGGGGTAAAATCCTGTTATCAAGGGGTAAATTCGGGTCATGACAGAATCTCTCCCCTTCTATAAATGATTTCTGTACCTCCTTTTTCATAAGATATGAGTTGATTTGTTGTCAGATACCCAAACTTAAATCAAAGCATAGTTATGAAGAACCTCAGTATCCGTCATGGAAAATCATCCGGAAACAAATCAGTACTATTACTTACTGTATTAGCATTAGGCACCGGATTTTCTTCTTTATCTGCCCAGACAAATGCCGCAAGTGACCAGATAACGGCACAACCTGCTGCTGACCGCATTGTACCTTTCCGCCTTAGTGAACAAGGAGTAGTCCGCCCTGTGGAATGGGGATTGGATACGGCTTGGGAAGATGAGGGAAATATCCGCCGTGGTCAGGGATTTATGGAAACGGTAGATATAGTGCGCGTTTTCGCCCCACCGATCCCATTGTGGATGGAGATTTGGGAGCTGATCAGAAAGAACATATACAAACACGACTTGGTTTACTGGGCTTTGTCTCTCCTAAACCCAAGTTAGCTATAAATAGCGATCACCCCAAGATTGACGATTCTTATAAAGGTAACGCCCAGGCTTGGGCTCAGATGATGGATTTGCATACTCGTTATTTTCAGGATGCAGGATACGAGGTGATTTCAGTGGCTCCATTCAATGAACCGGATTATACCTATACAGGACAAGGTACCCGGGAGGATTTCTACAAAATTGCTGTGGAATTGAGAGCGAATCCCCGTTTCAAGAATATTCGGATTTGTGGGGGAAATACTCTGAATTGTGATGAAGCACTGCCTTGGTATAACTATCTCAAAGAACAACTTGATGAGGGAAATACCCATCAGCTTGCCGGTGAATTCAATGGTTACGCTGCTTTCTACGAGACGGTTCGCAAGGATGGAAAAATGGCCATGAATGATGAGATGCACAACGTGATGGAGGCGATGGTGGGTCTGGAGTATGGGTTGCAGACCGGTATCTGGTGGGGAAGTGCGGAGTATGCCCGTGGTGAATTCTGCAAGATTAGCCGGGGTGGAGAACGACTGGCATATACTGAACATCGTCCTAATTGGACGGCAGCTTCTGTCTATCGGTCTAAAGATGGCAGTAAGGTTCAGGCTTTTGGAGGCGTTTCGGAACGTCAGGCTAAAACGACAACTTATCGTTTTGTATCCAAAGAGAAGGATGTGTTCTATGATGGTTATGGTCCGCAGCGTGAGTTCTACTTGGAGATGCCCGGAGGAAATTCTTATCAGGACGATGAACAGCGGAATGCCGAACGGGTGGTCAATATTACTTGGGGAGAAGATATTCAGCCGGTGATAGACGGACAGTATGTGCTGATAAACCGGAGTACTCAGCGGGCAGTTGAAATAACCCAGGGCAACACGGCGGAGGGCACCAACGTGAAGACCGGAAAGTTTGACGCTTCCAAGGCTTATCAGCGTTGGTATGTCCGTCCGGTTTCCAGCCGTATCGGTGGAGATTTCAGCTATTTCTGTATTACGTCTCCCATAAATGGGATGTCATTCGACATCTGGAATTGGTCGTTGGAGGACGGCGGGAATATCGCCATCTATGGTGCCAGTAATGGCAGCAATCAGCAATGGGCATTGGAATATGCCGGGGATGGATGGTTTTATATCCGCAGTCGCCATAGTGCCTTGTATTTGGAAGAGGGAGAGGAAGCTTTCAATGTGCAGCAAGGTACGAAAAAGGGAAGTAATGATGAACGGCTGCAATGGCGTTTGATAGCTGCTCCGGCTTCTAAAATTGAAATTAAATCTTTAGCTACTCCAACCGGACTGACGACGGAAGGGCAATCTGCATCCGTTTTGTTGAAGTGGAACAAGCAATCCGATGCTACAGGATACACTGTGCTACGTTCCGAAACATCCGGTGGAGCTTACGAGATTATTGCGCGTAATGTAAAAGAAACCAGTTTTGTCGATCATAAGACCTTAGCGGGTAAGAGTTATTATTATACGGTGAAAGCCAATGATAATTGTCTGAACAGTTCGCCGAAGTCACAGGAAGTAATTGCCACTATTACTGATGTGCATGCCCTAGTAGCACATTATACTTTTGATGGAGATTTACTGGACGAGACGGAAAATTTGAATCATGGTGCATCCTTGAAAAAAGCAATGTTTACCGATGGAAAAATAAACAAAGCTGTACAACTTAACGGCTCAACGGAATTTCTGCAATTACCTACGGATATTGCCAATCATCAGAATCTGACTGTTTCTACTTGGGTGAAGTGGGATGGTGGTGCAGACTGGCAACGTGTCTTCGACTTTGGTAGTGGTGAAGATCAATATATGTTCCTTACTTATAGTTCCAATATACAGTCACTCCGCTTTGCAATGAAAAACGGAGCGGAAGAACAGGCCCTGGAAACCGCCTTACCCTCTCCCATACGCATTGACAATTGGGTACATCTGGCATTGACTATCGGAGATGCGGAGGTACGGATTTATGTGAATGGAGAACTGGCTGTTTCATCCGGGGATATTACTATCCGTCCGATGGATATCCGTCCCTGTCTGAACTATATCGGTCGTAGTCAGTTTGTAGCTGATCCGATGTTTAAAGGAAGTATCGATGATTTCAGAGTTTATAATTATGAGTTATCAGCAGAGGATATAAAGAAAGTAGCCCAGGGGGGATCGGTAGGTATCATTACTCCGCAGATTTCCGATGATGAATTGTTTATCGGCCCTTTACCTGCCGATCAGAAACTACAGGTTACTTATACACCTGCCCAGTCATCGGGTAGAGTATCTCTCAGTATTTATAATATGCAGGGAGTTCCGGTACTTTCTCATGAGACGGCTGGTTCCGGTGTTACTACGCTGGATGTATCCGGACTCCCTACCGGTCTATATCTGTTGAGGCTTGTTGATAACAACCGGTCAGTTACACGTAAGTTTGCAGTGAGGCATTAATAAGTAGGGTATAAAATCCTTTCATCAGGGTATAAAAACGTTTCATGAAAGGATTTTGCCCCTTCGATAACCTGTTTTTGTGCCTATCTTCTAATTAAATATCACTTGCTTTGCCCTTGGATAATTAAACTTAGATCATATTAGTATTATGAGAACAGTAAGCAAATTACTTCTTTCTTGTGTGATGTTATTCACATTATTGCCGGACGCTGTGCTTCATGCATCCGACCGGAAGACTCTTTTTGACAGTAACTGGAAATTTCATTTAGGCATCGTAGCCAATGCCGAACAACCGGAATATAATGATAGTCATTGGAGAGTTCTTGATCTTCCCCATGACTGGAGCGTTGAACCATTGTCTTTTCAAAAACAAGGCATTACTACCGGTCCTTTCTCTCGCATGAGCGAAGGTGACATCGATACGGGACAGACCGTTGGTGGTGAAGGTTGGTACAGAAAAGAACTCACTCTTGCAGGAAGCGATGCCGATAAACGTATTGTTCTCTATTTTGAAGGAGTATACAATCAGTCCGAGCTATGGATCAATGGTAAGAAAGCTAATTATAATGTTTATGGATATACCTCTTATCGTGTAGACATCACTCCTTATCTGAATGCACCCGGTACTCCGAACGTGATTGCCATGAAAGTGGTGAACGCCGGACGTAACAGTCGCTGGTATGCCGGTTCGGGTATCTTCCGCCATGTATGGCTGATCAAGACAAATAAACTCTATCTGGATAAATGGGATACTTTTGTCAACGCTTCCGAACTTCAGAAGAAGGAAGCTGTGATTCAGTTCTCTACTATTGTACATAACGAGGGCCTGCAAAATCAATCAGGTAAAATAGGTATTAAAATATATTCACCTGCCGGAAACGAAGTATTTTCTACTTCACAGGACGTGATACTCTCTGAAGGAACGCCGGTGGCAACATCTTTCTCTCTTAAAAAGCCCGAGTTATGGTCAGTGGATACCCCTGTGCTTTATACAGCGGAAGTATCCCTTTCCTCAGACGGAAAGGAGTATGATAAGATATCTGTTCCTTTTGGTATCCGCACCCTTTCTTTTTCTGCTGAGAAAGGCTTTCTGCTGAATGGTAAGTCGATGAAGCTGAAAGGGGGTTGCGTACATCACGATAACGGACTTTTGGGAGCCGCCGCCATCGACCGTGCCGAAGAACGGAAAGTGGAACTGATGAAAGCTAACGGCTACAATGCCGTCAGATGTGCCCACAATCAAGTGTCCGAGTATTTCCTTGATGCTTGCGACAGATTGGGTATGCTGGTGATTCATGAAACCTTCGACCAATGGCAGAAAGCTAAACGCGAGCAGGACTATCATCAGTTCTTTGATGAATGGAGCGACTGGGATTTGGCTGCGTCTGTCCGCCGTGACCGGAATCATCCCTCTATCATTATGTGGAGTATCGGTAACGAGGTGGAGCAACGTGCTGATGAACCTGAGGGAGACTTGATTTCCAAAAGACTGGTGAATACCGTCCGCAAGTACGATACATCCCGTTTCACAACCATCGGTTCCAATGACTTCTGGGACAGACGCCAGTTTAGTTGGGACAAAGATTCCTACCGGATCTTCAAGAATCTGGATGTGGCAGGCTACAATTATATCTGGTGGAAATATGAGAGCGATCATGCTGCCTATCCCGATCGCGTGATCTATGGTAGTGAGTCTTATCCGAAAGAAGCTGCCCAGAACTGGAACTTGGTAGAAAAGCATCCTTATGTAATAGGTGATTTCGTGTGGACCGCTATTGACTATCTGGGTGAGGCCGGATTAGCTCATGCCTTATATCTGAAAGAGGGCGAGCATGATACGCAGTTTATGGGTTGGCCTTGGTATAATGGTTGGTGCGGTGATATTGACCTTTGTGGCGACAAGAAGCCTCAATCTTATTATCGTGATGTGTTGTGGCGCGAGCGTCCCATTACTATGGCAGTCCATGCCCCTGTTCCCGAAGGCAAGAAAGAAGTGGTGAACGGTTGGGGCTGGCCCAATGAGTTGGTGAGTTGGAATTGGACGAGTTGCGAAGGAAAAGTGATGAAAGTAAACGTATACAGCCGTTCTCCGAAAGTGAAACTCTATCTGAACGACAAGCTTATCGGAGAAAAAGAAACGGGTAAAGAGAACTACACAGCTACCTTCGATGTGCCCTATGAACCGGGAACTTTGAAAGCGGTGAACTCAAAAGGTAAGGAGGAATTCGTATTAAAGACTGCCGGAGCACCTGCGGCTATCCGTTTGATTGCTGACCGCAGTAAAATAAAGGCTTGCAAGAACGATCTTTCCTACGTCAAGATTGAGCTGGTGGACAAAAATGGAAACGTAGTTCCCGAAACTTCTCTGCCTGTCAAAATCGAATGTACGGGCAAAGGAACTGTCATAGCAGGTGGAAATGCAGCCTATGCCGATATGGAAAGTTTCCGTTCACTTACTCCCAATACATTCCGGGGAAAGGCTATTGCCATTGTTCAGCCTGATGGAGAAAAAGGCGACATACAGGTGAAAGTCTCTGCAAAAGGGTTGGAAGATGCTTCCATAGTAATAACAACCTACTAAAAAGCGATAGTAAGATAAGTTTTGCGAAGAAACTGGCATAAACCTGCATAAGTACTTAGGTATACATTTTCTTGTATGTTATCTTTGCAGGGTTTATGCGATTTTTTCTGTCGCAGATATTATTATATATAGGTGCTATAAAACAAGATAAATATCAGAAAAGATAATAAAAGAAGCTAACTTAATTTTTTAACTTTAATCTAGTAAGATGATGAAATCAGTATTAGTAAGAAACAATCGGAGAGTCCTTGCCGGCCTGCTCGTTTGCACTGGTTTTATTTGCAATTATCCCTCTTCTGCCTTTGCGGAATCGGATAATTCTTCAGTGCAAATAACGACTCAAAGTACAACACCGCAGAAACGTACTTTGGTAGGAACTGTAGTTGACTCCTCTACCGGAGAGACTTTGATTGGTGTAAATGTGAAAGTGCAAGGTGAAGATGGAGGCACCATTACCGACATTGATGGTAAGTTCCAGATTTCTGTAACCAGCAAAACAGAGCTGATATTCTCTTATATCGGCTACAAAACACAGACACTGATGGTAGGTGACTTGGGTGTAATGACCGTGAAGCTTGCATCGGACAATGAAATGTTGGATGAAGTAGTGATTGTAGGTCAGGGTACACAGAAGAAAGTATCTGTGACAGGTGCCATTGCTACAGTGAAGGGAGCTACATTAAAAGCACCTTCCTCTTCATTGACCAGTTCACTTGCCGGAAAACTTGCCGGTGTGGTATCCATGGTGAACAGTGGTGAACCTGGTTCTACTTCCGAATTTTATATCCGCGGTATCAATACGTTCGGTGGTGTGGCTACTCCGTTGATTTTGTTGGATGGCATCGAAATTTCATCTGCCGACCTGAACCGTATCCCGGCAGAATCCATCGAAAGCTTTTCTTTATTGAAAGACGCTTCGGCAACTGCTATCTACGGTAACCGCGGTGCAAACGGTGTAATGCTGGTAACCACCAAGAAGGGGCAGGAGAATACGAAAGCTACTATCAATGTTTCATTGGAAGCTTCTTACTTCCGTCCGACAAATGTGCCGAAATTTGCTGATGGCGCTACCTATATGCGGGCTTACAATGAAGCGGAACAGGCCAGAAGTTTGACTCCGATCGCTTCTCCCAAGTATAGTGAAGACCAGATTCTGAATACGGAATTGGGTACTAACCCTTATGCATATCCCGATGTAGACTGGTTCGATCAGATATTCCGTTCGGGGAATTATAACCAACGTGCCAATGTGAATGTATCGGGTGGTGGTTCGCGTGTAACTTACTATATGAGCCTTCAGGCTAACCATGATACAGGTCTCCTCGATGCACCGGACTACTTCTATAATCCCAATATTAACCAGTGGCAATATAATTTTCAGAACAACATCTCCTATAAACTGACCAATACCACTACCATTGATTTGCGCATGATGGCACAGATCGGTAATATGCAAGGTCCTAACTATAATATAGGCAATGACTTGTACAAAAGGGTTATGCGTACCAATCCGGTGGAATTCCCCGCTTATTTTCCACAGCAGGATGGGGACGACGGTTTCATTCGCTTTGGTGGTGCAGAGATTAAACCGGGCGTTTTGGGAACCAATCCGTATGAATATATGATGAGTTCTTTCAAGGAAGTAAACTTCAATACCCTGAATACTTCATTGGCTTTGAATCAGGACTTGAGTGTTATTACCAAAGGATTGAGCCTGAAAGCACTGGTGAATTTTAAAAACTGGTCGGAAACTTCATATACCCGTAGTATCAAGTCTAATATATATAAGGTGAAAGATGGTTCCTATAATCCTGAAACCGGCGAATATGATTATCAGTTGTTGCAGACCGGAGATCAGTTCCTGAGCCAATCCGGCATTAGTCGTAATTCGGACCAGACTTTCTACTTCGATGCCCGTCTGGACTGGAAACGTAGTTTCGGTGATCACAACCTGACAGCAATGGCAATGTATATGATGCGTGAATATCGTAGTGATGTATTGCCGAACCGTAATCAAGGTTACTCCGGACGTGTGACTTACGATTACGCCAGTAAATATCTGGTTGAATTCAACTTTGGCTATAATGGTTCCGAACGCTTGGCTGCCGGTCATCGTTTTGAGTTCTTCCCGGCTGTGTCAGCAGGTTGGGTAGCAAGTTCTGAAAAGTTCTGGGAGCCGATAAGCAAGTATATCAATCACTTCAAGATCAGAGGTTCTTACGGTTTGGTAGGTAGTGATGCCTTTGCCAGTGGAGCTCCACACTTCCTCTATCAGAATAATATTGGTATTGGCTCAGCACACAACTTCTGGACCGGACTTCCTACGAGTGAAATCAGCAAGAAAGGCCCCGGATTCTATGTATTAGCGGTGCAGGATGCAGGTTGGGAACATGTGAAGAAGTTCGATATCGGTTTCGACATGATGTTGTTTAACCAACTGAATATTACATTTGACTATTTCCATGACAAACGTGAGCGCATCCTGATGTCACGTGCTTCCTGGCCTTCTATGTTGGGATATTGGGGATCAAAACCCTGGAGTAATATTGGTGAAGTAGAAAACCAAGGTTTCGAGTTAAGCCTGAACTGGACGAAACAGTTTGGAAAAGACCTGACGTTAGATCTTCGCGGTAACTTTACCTACAACCAGAATGAATATAAATATGTGGATGAACCCAGTTATCCGTATGTTTGGCAAACCAATACCGGCAAACCGTTGAATACTGTTAAAGGTTATATTGCCGAGGGATTGTTCACAAGCGAAGAAGAAATTGCCAATTCGCCGGACCAATCACAACTGGGTGCCAACATCATGCCGGGTGATATCAAATACCGTGATATAAACGGTGACGGACAGATTACTACTGAAGACCAGGTGATGATTTCATCTTATGACTGGCATCCCCGTATCCAGTATGGCTTCGGTTTGAATATTGTTTATAAGAACTTTGACTTAGGTGTGTTCTTCAATGGTTCTGCTAAACGTAAGACTATGATTAATAGTGGAATCGCTCCCTTCCTTTCTGGCGGTGGAGATGGTGAGGAAGGTGAAACACTGGCCCGAAATCTGATGCAGTGGATTGCAGATGACCATTGGTCAGTAGACAATCCGAATCCGAATGCGGCATATCCCCGTTTGGGTTTGACCAAAGCCGATGTAACCAATAACATTCAGCCCAGTACATTCTGGCTGCGCAATGGAAACTTCCTTCGCTTCAAGACGTTGGAAATCGGCTATCGCTTGCCTTATTGCCGTATCTATCTCAGTGGCGATAATCTGGCGGTATTCAGCCCCTTCAAATTGTGGGATCCTGAACTGGCATGGAATGCTTATCCGTTGTCACGCACGTTCAATCTGGGCGTTCAATTTACATTCTAAGAAACAATCTAATACATTATTGAAGTATGAAACTAACATATAAAATATCCCGAATGGCGCAGGTATTGATAGCTTCCTGTTGCCTGGTATCATGCAATTATCTGGATGTCATTCCGCCTGCACAGGCTGATTTTAAAGACACCATGAAAGATGAAGAAGCTACATTGTCTTTCTTGTATACTTGCTATGGCGGTACTCCGCGTTCTACTCCTTATCATTATCATGCTTTTGAGCAGTCAGCTGATGAGATTATTCAGCCTTATGCTTACTCCAACTGGCAGCAACAAGTGGCGTGGGGAACTATTTCTCCGGCATATTCCAACAGTTGGGGAGGTGATGATATGAATATCTGGATTCCCAGTTATAACTGGTTGGGGTATGTACACCATTTCCTGAGCCTGATTGATGACTTGCAACCGGTGGGAGTTACGGCAGAAGATAAGGAAGAGTACAAAGGTGAATGTTATTTCCTGGAGGCTTATTATCATTTCCGTGTGCTTCAGGCTTTCGGTCCCTGTCCTATTATTCCTGAGAAAGTGGACCCGAATGTTACCAGTTCAGACCTTCCCGGACGCTCACACTTCGATTACTGTGTGAATTTTATCGTGGGCAAGCTGGATGATGCAGCCCGTGCGCTTCCTGCAACACGTCCTAACAATGAATTGGGCCGTGCTACTTCTACTATGGCTAAGGCTTTGAAAGCCCGTATATTATTGTATGCCGCTTCTCCGTTGTGGAACGGTTCGTTCCCCAATCCGGAATGGAAGAATAAGAATTATGAGACAGACGGTTATGGTAACGAACTGGTAAGTTCCAGTTACGACCGCGAGAAATGGACACGTGCCCTTACTGCTTGTCAGGAAGCCTTGACTGCAGCCAAGGAAGCCGGTTATCAACTCTTTGACATTGAAACGGCAAACAAGAAAGCTGACCGTGACGGAATAGCTCTTCCTTTCATCCCGGGACGTGAAGAAGACACTGAGGAAAACCGTGAGTTCAAAGAACGTGTACGTATGTTCCAATATATGGTTACTGCCAACGAAGGCGATAATAACAAGGAGCTGATTTGGGCACAACGTATTGAACTGGATGCCCAGAATGGTGGAGAAGGTACGGACTGTCGTTTGCCAAACAAAGTGGTGAAGAGAAGTAATGGAGTTTATGTAGGAGGTTGGGCAGCTATGGCACCGACGTTGTATTCTGTACAGCATTTCTATACTGAGAACGGTAAGTTGCCGGCACAGGACCCCAATTTCTATCCTGAGGAAGAATGGTATACCCGTTTCTATGAAGGCGCTCAAAGCCCTGCTCTGGCAACCAATAATCTGGACGGTGAAGATGTGAAGAATGACATTATCAAGATGCACGCTAAGCGTGAAGCCCGTTTCTATGCATGGATTGTATTTGACGGCACTCAATACAGCTCGAAGATTAATAATGGTAATCCGTTGTGGATTAACCTGAAAAATACCAATACAAACGGATATAACACAAGTAATACCCGTAACTGTGCTGGAAGCGGTTATCTGTCGAAGAAGTTCATCGATCCCAACATCTATTTTGGCGCCGATGGTACCCGTCAGCACACAGCTCCCCGTCGTCCGTTGATTCGTATGGCCGAACTTTACCTGAATCTGGCAGAGTGCTATGCAGCGTTGGATAATGAAGGTGAAGCCCTTGCTAATCTGAATGAGATTCGTCGTCGTGCCGGTATTTCCGAACTGACTGGAAGTGATGTAACAGGCAGCATGACTCTGACTGACTGGGTGCGTAATGAACGATTCGTTGAACTCTTTGAAGAGGGACACCGCTACTATGACCTGCGTCGTTGGGCAATTGCTCCTCAGATGTTGAAAGCCGGTATGCGCTACGGTCTGGATGGTCTTCGTGTGAATCCGAGTTTTGAGGAATTCAACAAACCTACCTTGGTTAACCAACCGTTCAAGTGGGATGACAAACTGTATCTGATGCCCGTTTGGTCAAGAAGTGACATGGATGAGCTTTACAGTAACCCTCAGTTAGTACAGGCCCCCGGATATTAATCAATCTCTAATAACAAAGCTTTATGAAAATAAGAACAATATTGTTGATGGGCGGCCTGGTGCTACTGGGTGCCTGCAGCGAATCAAAATATGATTTGGACCAACTGGTACCGGAAGAGTACCATAAAATACTGTATGTGAATAATAGCGGTAAGCAGGATCTTACGTTGTATGATACGGATGAAGATAATAAGTATACTCTTTCCGTAGTTAAGTCCGGGAGTGATCCCAGTCTGACTGCCAGTGTCAAAGTCAGTGTGCTGACACAAGCGGAACTTGACGAGGAATATAGCGAACCGGAAGGAACGAACTATAAGCTGATAGGTGAGAACTGTTATTCGCTGGATGCAACCACGTTGGACTTTTCATCTGCCGACCGGTATAAACTGGTAAATATCTTCCTGAAACCTCAGAGTGTAAAAGCATTCATGGAAACTGATCCGGAAGCCGTATGGGTATTACCTTTACAGGTTACCAGTGAAACAGACTCCATCAATGCCGAAAAGAATGAATTGTTCCTGAAACTGACAGGAGTGATTACGCCTGCCATTGGCTTTGCCAATTCGGATGTAGAAGTGAGACTGTTGGATTATGGTTCTGTCTCTACATTTACGGAGAAAGTAAAATTCGGTCTTGATACAGATAATAAATGGGATTTGGAGTGTAAATTTGTAGTTGATAAGGAATATATTGCCGAGTACAATGCAGACAATGGAACTAACTTCAAGGTTCTGCCTGAAGGAACTTATACTGTTCCGGAGATGGTAACCCTTCCCAATGGCACTACGAATATGGAACTGGAAGTCACGATAAATGGTGACCAATTGGTACCGGGTGATTATATGCTGCCCGTTAAGATTGCAGAAGTTTCTCAATTTGAGATTTCTGCGGCGAAGGTGGTATCTCCGTTGGCTTTCCGTGTGATGGGACATAAACTGGATCGCGCAGACTGGACGGCAGAAGCCAATACCGAAGAACTGACAGGTGAAGGTGCAAGCGGCAAAGCCGGATGTGCATTGGATGATAATCTTGCGACTTACTGGCACTCAACATGGCAGACAGGAAACTGGGTTAGCTTCCCGTTTGAAATAATCGTAGATACAAAAACAGAACATACTTTCACCCAGTTTGCTTTGATGCAAAGGCAGAATGAAAGCTATACGGATACCAAGTCTGGTAAGTTCTATGTAAGCTCTGACAAGGAGAACTGGACAGAAGTAGGACGATTCTCTATGGAGAAAATACTTGATAGACAGGTGTTCGGCGTTACTCCGACGAAGGGACGTTACTTCAAGGTATCCATCGAAGAGAGTTATAGAGGTACCAATGCTTCTTTGTCCGAAATATATGCTTATGCTTTGGAATAAGCAGATTGCAATAACTGATTTGTAACAATAGTGAAAGAGAGATAGGGACTCTTTTCCCTCGAAAGAGAGAAAGACGAACTATCTCTTTTTTATTTAGTAAAATAGAAAAGGATGAGATATAAAGTGTTATTACTGGTCTTTACAGTAGTATGTGCTTCGTGTGCACAGCGTGCGGACATAAATTACAGGATTGTTACCGGACAACCCTTGCAGGTGATGGAACATTTCGGTGCTTCGGATGCCTGGAGTATGCATGTTTTGGGAAAATGGCCCGAAGAGAAACAAAAACAGATAGCCGACTGGTTATTCAGTACTGAAAACGACGCGAACGGGAAGCCCAAAGGTATCGGTCTTTCCCTGTGGCGGTTCAATCTGGGTGCAGGGAGTACGGAGCAGGGCGACGCCAGCCAGATTGGTTCTCCTTGGATGCGTACCGAATGTTTCTTGCAGCCGGACGGGAGTTATAACTGGGATAAACAGGAAGGTCAACGTAACTTCCTTCGGTTGGCGAAGGAACGCGGAGTCAATAAATTCCTCGCTTTCCTGAATTCCCCTCCCGTTTATTTCACTCAAAACGGACTTGCCACTAATACCGGACGCGATGGTACACTGAATCTGAAGGATGAACACTATGAAGACTTTGCCCGCTTCCTGGCAAACGTGATAAAGGGAGTTGAAAAGAAAGATGGCATCAAGTTCGATTATCTTTCTCCCTTCAATGAACCGGATGGACACTGGAACTGGATCGGTCCCAAGCAGGAAGGTACTCCGGCTACAAAGAAAGAGATAGCCCGGGCCGTACGTCTTATCAGTAAAGAGTTCGTAAAGGAAGGTATCCATACGGGAATCACCATTTGTGAAGCATCAGATTACCGCTGTATGTTCGCTACCCATATGACCGACCATGAACGCGGATATGAGATACAATCTTTCTTCTGCCCCGATAGTGTGGATACTTATCTGGGCGATACCCCGAATGTGCTCCCTCTTATTTCAGGACATAGCTACTGGACTACTACCCCGCTGAACATGTTGCGTGATTATCGCCTCCGCTTGCGGAATACGTTGGATACATACGGTGTGGACTTCTGGCAGTCCGAAACCTGCATTATGGGTAATGACGAGGAAATCGGCGGTGGACATGGATTTGACCGAACCATGAAGACCGCACTTTATGTGGCGCGTATCATTCACCACGACATTGTTTATGCAGGCGCTCGCAGCTGGCAATGGTGGCGTGCCATTGGCGGTGATTACAAAGACGGACTGATCCGTGAGTATACAGACCCCGATTTACAAGACGGCAGGGTGGAAGACTCCAAGCTGATGTGGATATTGGGGAACTACAGCCGCTTCATACGTCCGGGTGCTGTACGTATGTCTGTTGAAACTACTGATAAAGAAGGAAAAGCTATCCGGGATGGCGATACCGATCAGCAGGGATTGATGTGTTCTGCCTATCGGAATACTGACGGACAGTGGGCAATGGTCGTCATCAACTATGCCGACCGGGAACAGGAGTTCACTGTCGATGTAAACGATCCGAAGGTGAAGTCATGGCAAGGCTATCGTACGTCGGATGTAGCCGGAGAAGACCTTTTGCCTGTTGGAAAGTTGAAGAATAAAAAGGTAGCGGTGATCCCTGCCCGTTCGGTGACAACATTTGTTTCCGGAAACTGATGCGTAATAAAACTTTAGTTATCAGTCCCGAAATTAGCTGAGAATTGCGATTATGAACTGAAAAGTCCACCTATTTGATGCTTTTATATACCCTGTTCTTGGAAGATATAGTTTATTTTTGCATGTGGAACATTATATATATATCTAATACCGATAAATAAACAGGCTTATGAAAAAGATTTTTTTACCCTTCGCCGCAGTTGCCCTTTTGTTGAGTTCCTGCAAGGACGCTGCGCCGAAGGAAGAACTTGTAATCAACCTACAAGAGAAAGGTGCTGAAGTAGCGTCATCCATGTATGGCATCTTCTTCGAAGAGATTA
>OLZE01000878.1_pt1 | contig 17277 bp, 17 predicted proteins | sample 1674091 | NCBI WGS metagenome assembly OLZE01 (sample SAMEA103958143, study PRJEB25191) | human gut metagenome | biome: human-associated habitat [ENVO:00009003]; feature: intestine environment [ENVO:2100002]; material: feces | place: Germany | collected 2013/2015
TCATCCTCCTCTATGAGAGACACTGCCATATAGTGCTTCTCTTCAACGGTAAAAGTATCCATGATGGCAAACTCTTTTTCCGTCCCATCCGAAACCGGAATACGGATTACTTCATACTCTTCCATAATATCTCTCCTTTATCGTGGCACTTTCGTAAACAGTGCAAATGCATTTTCCCGTGTGGTCTGCTCGACTTCCTCCACAGAAACGCCTTTGATCTCCGCAATTTTTGCAATCACGTACGGAATATTCCGCGAATCATTGCGCGTTCCCCGGTGTGGTTCCGGCGCCATATACGGGCAGTCGGTTTCGAGCACTATGCTCGAAAGAGGAATCGTTTCCACGGTCTTTACCAGCTTTTTGGCATTTTTAAAAGTCACAACACCGCCGACACCGATATAATATCCCATTTTTATAAATTCCTGTGCCATCTCTTTCGAATAAGAATAACAGTGGATCACTCCCGGTATCTCCTCCGCATGTACTGATTTCATCACTTCCATAGTATCCGCTGCCGCATCTCTGGAATGGATGATGACAGGAAGTGACGCTTCTCTTGCCATTTTCATCTGTTCCGCAAACCAGTATCTCTGCTGTTTTTGTACTTCCGGTTCTTTATCCCAGTAATAATCCAGCCCGATCTCTCCGACCGCAGCTACTTTTTCTTTTTTGGTCTGCTCTTTCAGCCATGCAAATGTTTCCTCATTCAGGCCACTGATATCGCTCGGATGTACACCGACTGCTGCATAGACAAACGGATACTTCTCCGACAGTGCAAGCGTTGTTTTGGTAGATTCGATTGAGGCACCGACATTGATAATCGTTCCTACACCACGCCCTGGCATAGATGTGATCAGCGCATCCCTGTCCTCCTCAAACCGTTCATCATCATAGTGTGCATGTGTTTCAAATATCATAATTATATTTCTCCTTTATTTACCTGCATGAGTACCGGGATTTTTCCAATGATCTCACCGCCAGGTACACTCTGTCCACCATATACAGCCTCGATTACCGGTGCAATCCCTTCAACTGAAATCCTGCTTTAAATATATACCCTTTTACGCCAAGTTCCAATACTTTTACAATATATTTTAGATCTGTCTTTTTAATTTAACCGGAAAGTTTCAATGGCATTTTCTAACTGTTTCATGCTGTCCATCATCTTTACGACTTCGGATTTTAAAGCCTCTGAATCCTCCATCTGCTGTCCAAGGAAGCGATTTATTTCCTCCGTGGTTCTTACGGTATGTTCAGAAGAATCCCCGATTGCACGTATTTTATCTAACACTGCATGTCTTCTACCGTTCATCTCATCCACTTTTCCCGATATCTCATCCAGTTCCTGTATCATACTCTCCATGACGCTGCTCATGTTTCCAAATGCCTCCATGGTATATCCGGCACTCTCTACCATTTCATTGACTTTGCCGCTTGTCTCCATGACACATTCCCCGGACTGCAGGACTTCATTTTCATTTCCGCTACGGTCATGATCAGGGATCTCATTCTTGTAATGGTATGAAATAATGCCTCGGAAAGTTTTCCAAACTCTCCACCTTTTTTCCGTTTCTCTTTTTCCTGTACCGTAAGATCTCCGTTTGCCACACGATCAAGTCTTCCGATACTTTTTCTGATATTGCGCGTAATGCCTGCCGTGATCACGGTTGCAATAAGCATGGCTGCAATGCATGCCGCAACGATCATAGCGATCGTGATATCCCGGATATCTTTCGTTCCTGCGGTAATGTACTCAATCGGCACCATCACAACAATTTTTCCACCTGTCACGGAACTCTCTGCACTCATATAATAATAACGTCTGCCATCCACTTTTACATAACTGCTGCTTTCTGCTGTATCTATCAGACCACTGTCAACCGGATTATTTACGCTGATCATCCTGCCATCTGCAGTCATATCTATGGCTGTAAGCGCTGATTTTTCATAGTTCTGGGTAAGTCCCTCATAAGATTTCTGATACGAAACAACACCTATTATGATAATAAAAATAATGGGTACTAAAAATCCCGTTATTAACTGCAGTCGGATCGAGCTGTGCGGTACAACGATTTTTATCTGATGCAGTTTTCTTTTTTTCGACATAAAAAAACCTCCCATCTTTTTATCTTTATCATAAAAGGACGAAAGGTTTTATAAAATGTCTTATTTTTTAATTGAGTATCGTTTTTTTATTAAATGGAAATATTAATATTCTCTACCGGACTCTGTCCTGCTGCAGGTGCAGTTTGCGCCGAAGCACCTGTATAAGCAGCGGATGTGCCCTGCGACAATGTATCGGTATCACCGCTCATTGTCTGATCTGTCTCTAGCTCTGCATCCTGCTGCGCCTGCATCTTAATCTGTGCCTCCGTCAGCTGTAAATTTGTGGATTCGGCAGACAGACTCACGATCACACCGGAATCCGGCGATATATCAGACGTATTGCGGTTTCCCATCTGGTCTTTGATGTATTTCATATCCGCTTCACTGATCTTGCTTTGCTCCTGACGTCTGTGACTGTTGCGCTTCTGCCGTATCTCGATCCTTTTTGCCTTTTCTTTCTGTACGTTCTGGATCTCTTCGATTGCAATTTTTTCCTTTAACTCGCATTCTTTATTTGCTGCACGGCGCTTGATCTCACCTTTCTTCTGCGTCACCTCAGACTTGTTTTCGCTTTTATATTTTCTATTTTCTATCTCTTCCTGTTTCAAATGACGCACTTTAAGCTGCGCACACTCTACCATCCGTCTTGCATGTGCAACTGCTGCAGATATTTCCTTGCTGTCGTATTCTCCCGTTGCGGCATACCGCTGCAAAGTGGCAAGCCTGCTTTTTGCCTTCGTCAGCGCATTTGCTGCCCCCTGCGGTTTCTTTGCACGCAAAAGCTGATTGGAAACTTCCTTATAGTTATAATTCAGTTTTTTCTTTGTGCCGCTGCTTTTGCTCTTTCCACAGACGTACTCAATACGCGCACGCGAATCCTTATTTGCATTTTTAATAGTCAATGTTCCAGCCATTGCCACTGCCACCGTGGTGCTCCCGGCACTGTTCACCGAAACTCCCATAACTCATATTCCTCCCTGACGTCATGACAGGGATCACATAATATTTTTTACCCGCTTTGCGCGTGCCTGTCATGAAAAATGAATCCATTCATATATCTTTAACATCGGCAAAACTGCACAAAATAATTACCTTCAATTTACATGATATGACACATCCAGAGCGTTTCCGCAATGTTAACCATACAAAACAATCCCAATATTACTGCAGACATATTTAAGACCAGTACCGGCACTTCTTTTCTGATCTGCCCGCGCATCTGTCTGATACAGAAAAGACAGACCGCCATCAGAATAAAATACAGGTAAATATACGGCCGGTCCGCCGATGCATAGATCGTCGGCGAAAAACCCATGATAATACCGGATGCAAGCCCGACACCAAGTATGGCAATCGTATAGAAATACGTTTCCAGCTTTTCTTTCATCAGGCAAAACAGTGCATAGGACATTCCTGCCACCGTCACGATCAAAAATATCACCGGGAACCAGTTCGCAGGATCTTTAAAATTCCATTCCGCTGTCTGCTTTGGTATGATAAATATTTTTTCATACCACGGATGCCCGGTGCGGATCAGTGCATATCCAAGGATACAAAATACCGGAACAGATGACAGCAGCGTTTTTATCAAATTTTTTGTTTTCAGTCCGACCAATACGGCAAGCACGGCCGAGACGATCAGGAAAATACTGTTGACCTGCGCAACAAAAATGCGTTCTATATTTGCAGCCCCCATATATATTTTTTCCCAAACGGAAAAGTATGCAAATTCCGGCATACGTCCTTCCACTTCCTGCATACTGCGAATGCCGTTTCCCGGGCAGCGCAGAATCGTAAAAAGCGAGATCACATCAATGACTGCATATCCGTAGATCCACAGACTTCCAGACTTCTTTCTGCGCCAGCTATAAACCATGGCAAGAAACAGCAGCACCAGCAAAATTGCAGCAACCTGCTCCTGACTGCTGCAAAAAATGCAGGAAACCACACCGCCTGCACCTTCATACCAGTGTACATGTCCTTTCTGTGCCAGTTTCTGTAAAAGCAGGGCAATGTATAATAACCCAAGAAGCGGCCACAGATAATTGACCGTTGTCGCGATCCAGCCTGCTGACACCATATCAGAAAATGGATAAAGCAGCATAAATGCACAGACAAGCCATTTACCTGCCGTTTTATTTATGTTACATTCCATATCCAGATATTTTTCCGGATTCAAGAATAATAAGCGGTATAATAATACAGGAATCAATGTAAAAACAATAATATCCAGTATCTTCCACAGCCATGGAACCTGTACCAACGGAATAAGTACAAATTCGATTGCCATTCTTGAAGACCATGTCGCATAGCGATGTGCTAAGATTTCCCAGATACTTCTTCCATCCATCAGAGTCTGAAAATAGACAACATCATCCCCCGCAGAAATTTTAATGACCAGATGCCAGATGAGTGCCGCCACAAACACCACCACAAATGGAATATTTTGCCTGAATACCTTTTGTATTTTTTCTTTCACTCTTTTGTTCCCCGATGTACTAGCAGATCTCAGCTCCGCTCGGCATTGCTTTTTCCGGTGTCATCAGTGCAAGATTACCCTCTGCATCTTCTGCACATAAGAGCATTCCCTCAGATAAAACTCCGGCAAGTTTTGCAGGTTTTAAGTTCACAAGTACCATTACTTTTTTGCCGACCATCTCTTCCGGTGTGTAGTATTTGCGGATACCGGAAACGATCTGTTTTACCTGACTTCCGATTTTTACCTGGGAACATAATAATTTCTTTGACTTCGGCACTGCTTCACAGGAAATGATCTCTCCGACCTGGAACTGCATTTTCATAAAATCATCATATTCGATCTCCGGTTTTGCCTCGATATCGATTGCTTCGCCTGATTCCTCTGTAGTCTCCGGCAGCCCGCCAAGCGCCTTCTGCTCTGCCTCAAACTCTGCTTTCTGTGCTTCACGGACCGCATCGATCTTTGGCATGATCTCTTTTGCATCCAGACGTGCAAAAAGGATCTCCGGTTTGTCTGTCACTTTATTTCCATTCTCATAAAGTCCGAATTTGTCCAGATCATCATATTCACGCATACCTGCATTCAGCTGCGCTAAGATACGGTCTGCTGTCTCCGGTAAGAAGCTCTTTAACAGACATGCTCCGATCGTGATGGACTCTACCAGATTATAAAGTACTTCTGCCAGCCGGTCTTTTGCTGCCTCGTCCTTTGCAAGTACCCACGGTGCAGTCTCATCAATGTATTTGTTGCAGCGGCGGAATAAGTTAAATACCTCTGTGATTGCATCTGCAACACGCAGATTTTTCATCTTCTCTGCAACTTTATCTCTCGCAGATGTCACAATTGCCTTTAAGTCTGCATCAACTTCCTCTGTCACACCTGTGCTCTTTACCACACCGTCAAAATATTTATTGCTCATGGAAATGGTACGGTTTACAAGGTTTCCAAGGATATTAGCAAGGTCAGAGTTGTAACGCTCGATGACAAGATCCCAGGTAATGATTCCGTCATTTTCAAACGGCATCTCGTGTAATACAAAGTAACGTGTTGCATCCACGCCGAATAAATCAGCCATATCATCTGCGTAGATCACGTTTCCTTTAGACTTACTCATCTTCTCGCCGCCCTGTAAAAGCCACGGATGACCAAACACCTGTTTTGGCAGCGGCAGATCCAGTGCCATCAAAAAGATCGGCCAGTAGATCGTATGGAAACGGATGATGTCTTTTCCGATCAGATGTAAGTCTGCAGGCCAGTTCTTGTTGAACAGATCACTGGAATTGCCGTCTGCATCGTATCCGATCTTGGTGATATAGTTGGTCAGAGCGTCCAGCCACACATAAACGACATGTTTCGGATCGAAATCTACCGGAATGCCCCAGGAAAATGATGTTCTGGAAACGCACAGATCCTGTAATCCCGGAAGTAAGAAGTTGTTCATCATCTCATTTTTTCTGGAAACCGGCTGGATAAATTCCGGATGCTCATTGATGTAGTTGATGAGTTTGTCAGCATATTTGCTCATTTTAAAGAAATATGCCTCCTCTTTTGCCGGCTGGACCTCACGTCCGCAGTCCGGGCATTTTCCATCCACAAGCTGTGACTCTGTCCAGAAAGATTCACACGGAGTACAGTAAAGTCCCTCGTAGGAACCTTTGTAGATGTCACCTTTATCGTATAATTTTTTGAAGATCTTTTTTACCTGTTTCTCATGGTCTTCATCGGTTGTACGGACAAAATTATCATAGGAAGTGTTCATCAGATCCCAGATGCGTTTTACCTCTCCGGCTACATTGTCCACATACTCTTTCGGAGTGATTCCGGCCTTCTCGGCCTTCTCCTGGATCTTCTGACCATGTTCGTCCGTTCCGGTCTGGAAGTAAACATCATAACCTTCCTGACGGCGGAATCTTGCGATCGCATCTGCAAGTACGATCTCGTAGGTATTTCCAATGTGCGGCTTGCCGGATGTGTAGGCAATCGCTGTTGTCATATAAAATTTTCCTTTGCTGCTCATGTGTATTTCCTTCTTTCTTAATGATTTGCTTGTTGATACTGTGGGTTATTTCATCTTATAAATAAAAAAAATCCCGTCCTCTAAAAAGAAGACGAGATGTTATCCCGTGGTACCACTCCCATTTACCGGCACAAAATGCCAGCCTCATTTCGATATCTCACGGACTGCCCGGATACATACTGTACCGATGCTCATCTGCTGTAATATCTCCCGCTGTAACAGGCGGACCTGTCGGGACTTATCTGTCAATTTTAAACAGTTCAGTCCTGCCACTCCAAAGCCATCTTCCATCTATATCCGCCCGTTTCCTCTCAGCCTTATTCCGATTCGGTATTTCAGTTTCTGTGATACAGGTTTTCTTATTAAAATACCTGACTCACAACACCTTTTCCGGAAATATAGAAACTTCTCTGTAAAGTTCCAACAGATGTACTCTCTTTTTCATGGTGTTTTATTTCTTACGATTATTTTCAATCTAGCATGGAATGTGTAAAAAGTCAAGCGGCTGATCCACTCTACTTTTTTTGCTTGCCATTCGAGAAGCGATCACTGCAAATTAATATATTTTTCTCCATTCCTTTCATCATCAAAATATGTTACACTAAAAAAAGTTTAGTCCCTGTCTATCTGACAGGAGTATTTGCGCAGCATACGCAGAAATGGAGAGTTTATGAAAACAAAATCTTATGTAACAACCTTATTGAAGTTTGCACTGGCTTTTACTTTTTCATTTATTCTGCTTATTTTGGCAAATGTAAATGTCGAAGCAAAGACTGCAACTGTCACAAATTTAAAAGAAACAGATATTGAGCCCTACGAAAATCCAGATATTACCCTTACCTGGGATGCGGTTTCGTCAGGTGACCAGACCATCTATTATCGTCTTGAAATAAGCGAGGACAAAATCACCTGGAAGGATGAAGGTTCCTATTACGAACCGACTGCGAAAATACATGCTCCGTCCGGCAAATCTGTTTTTTATGCGCGTGTCTGCGCCTACACAGCTCCTTACGACTATGCCTATATGGACGATAAAAATCTCTGTGATATTGGAAACTGGTCTGACACCTTAAAAGTTGTTGCACGGATCAGCGATAAAACATCAAAAATTACAGGAACCAAAGCAACCGCTGCATCCCTGTCCTTTAAATGGGCAGCCGTTTCCGGTGCATCCGGATATAAAGTTGTATATTATCCAAGTGGTCTTTCCGATCTTTCCAAGGAACTTACCACAAGTACAAATTCCTGTACGATTAAAAACTTAAAAGAAGATGGCTCTTATGCAATCTGCGTTTATGCCTTAAACAGCAATTCTGACTTTACGGCTGTTTCTAATACTTACACAGAAACCTACGCCACAACACTTCCAAAGAAAATACGTGATTTTAAAGTGACAACTGCTTATCCCGGAGATGCCAGCTTTGAATGGAAAGGCATTAATGGTGCCAAAGCATTTCAGTTGCAGATAACAAAAGTTTCTGATTCCAAAAAATTTAAAAAACCGATTGTAAACGAAACAAAATTTTACAGTTACCTTGGAACATATACCAATTCAAAAAAAATCAAAGCAGGCACTTTTTATTCAGCAAGAGTCCGTTCCTATGTCACACTTGCAGGCACTAAGCAAAAAGTTTACAGTCCATGGAGTACCGTCATTACTTTTGGCACCTCGCCTAAAAAGATTACTGCAAAACGGTCCGGCTCAGGAATAAAGATCAACTGGTCAAAAGTTTCCGGTGCTTCCGCATATGAAATATACGTTTCCACAAGCTACGATACGAAAACTTTTACAAAAGTAGACACCGTTAAAAGTAAAAACACCAGCTACACCCTGAAAAAATTTAAAAAGAAAAAGTTGAAAAAAAATACCATGTATTACATCAGTGTCAAGCCGGTCTGCAAAGTCGGAAAGAAAAATTGTTCCACAACCGTTTATGTATCCAATCCTACATCAGTATTTTATAGCAAATAAAAAGCTGACCATAAAATGATTGCAAAAACATCCGGGGCGAAACAGATACTCAAAGATATCTGTTTTGCCCCGGATGTTTAAAATTTATTCACACCGCATGTAATCTATAACTTACTCCACATTTTTCGTTGCGATCACATCCACACCTGTCCCTGCAACATTTTTCACAAGCACATCCCCGATGTGCACCGGGGCAGCAACCTCAACATTTTTCAATGCTTTGACACAGTCAAATATTTTTCCTTTCGGGATATCCTCTTTCGTCTTTACAGAAACCATCGCTTCGCTTCCTCCGGTGACTCTTACGGTGGAGGTCACGATCCTGGTCGGATTTGTCACTTCCTTCCTCGCATAGATATCACCGCGCTTACAGGTATTTCCCGTAACGCTTACGACTTCCCCATGTTCCATTTTTACAGTCAGCGGGCAGCCCATCGGACAACCGATACAGATTAAATTTTTCTCTTCCATTGATATACCTCCATTTTATTCCTGCTCGATTTTCACTGTAATCGTCTTTAGATCCGGGTACTGCAAAAGCTGCTCTTTTGTCAGTTTAATCTCTTCCATTTCTCCCGGTGCCACGACCGGACGTTTTCTGTGAATGACTCTCTCATCATCAAAATAAGCGCTGACGTAACAGTTCTTGTATACACCGCCCACACGGAAACGGACTGTGATCTGCTCATCCATATTAGCAACATTGATGGTTCCCGGCACCGTATACCGGACACCCTCGATCGGATTTAAAACAATGTCGTTATCTCTTGCTGCCTTCACGCCATCTGCTTTCACATAAGCTGCCGCATTTTTTCCGGCTGTCTTTGCTTCCTCGGACACGAAATCCACCAGATCATGCACATGCAGCACATTTCCACAAGCAAATACACCCGGAATATTTGTCTCAAGGCTCTCATTGACCTTCGGTCCGGAAGTAACCGGGTTCATGTCGACACCCATGCCTTTGGAAATCTCATTTTCCGGGATCAGTCCTACCGAAAGCAACAGCGTATCGCAGCTATATTCTTCTTCGGTCCCCGGAATCGGTTTTCCTTTACTGTCAACCTCAGCTAATGTGATTCCTTCTACACGCTCTTTTCCCTTAATGTCCACAACCGTGTGGCTTAACTTTAACGGGATTCCGTAATCATCCAGACACTGCACAATATTACGTTTCAGACCGCCGGAATATGGCATTAATTCTGCCACGACCTTAACCTTTGCACCCTCAAGTGTCATTCGCCTTGCCATGATCAGTCCGATATCACCGGAACCTAAAATGACGACTTCACGTCCCGGCATAAAGCCTTCGATGTTTACCAGACGCTGTGCCGTTCCTGCGGAGTAAATTCCCGCCGGGCGATATCCCGGAATATTTAACGCGCCTCTCGGTCTCTCGCGGCATCCCATAGCAAGAATGACTGCTTTTGCCTGGATCTCAAACAGGCCATCCTCACGGTTCATCGCCGTAACGACTTTCTCATGGCTGATATCCATGACCATAGTATTTAATTTATATTCAATGCCCAGATCTTTTACCTGTGAAATAAATCTGCCCGCATACTCAGGTCCTGTCAGTTCTTCCTTAAATGTATGCAGTCCAAATCCATTGTGGATACACTGGTTTAAAATTCCGCCTAATTCTTTGTCTCTCTCTAAAATTAATATGTCATCGATTCCGTTATTTTTTGCAGAAACAGCAGCCGCAAGCCCTGCCGGTCCACCTCCGATGATTACGATATCATATGTTTTCATGCTCTGGCTCCTCCTTCTTACAGACTGTCCTTGTTGGTTCCGACAATAATCTTTGAATTCCCGCCTGATTTTGTGATCTCAGACTGGTTCACACCGCGCTCTCTCGCTAAAATTTCCATGGTTCTCGGTGAACAGAAACCCGCCTGGCAGCGTCCCATTCCGGCTCTCGTCCGGCGTTTGACACCATCTAACGATTTTGCACCGAGCGGACGTCTGATGGCATCGATGATTTCTCCCTCTGTGATCATCTCACAGCGGCAGATAATATTGCCATACTCCGGTTTTTCCTTAATTAATGCCGCTCTTTCCTCTTTACTTAATGTGTTTGGATTTAATACACCCTTGCGTGTTGCAATGAAATCTTTTTTCTCTTCCAAATGCATTTTCTCTTTTAACAGATCTGCAACCATCTCTCCGATCGCAGGACTGCTCGTAAGTCCCGGTGACTCGATTCCGGCGCAGTCGATAAATCCTTTTGCATCGGCAACCTCTTCAATAATAAACTCATGACCATCCTCATGTGCACGAAGTCCGGCAAAAGATGTGATGACCTGACGCATCGGAATATTTTTTACATTCAGGTTTGCACCGGCAATCACCTGATCCAAGCCTTCTCTTGTGGTGTTGGTTCCCTCTTTATCCTCAATGTCAATGGCAGTAGGCCCTAACAGCAGGTTGCCATGCACCGTCGGCGAAATGAGGATTCCTTTTCCATATTTGCCCGGCAGCGCAAAGACCGTATGACTTACATGGCTTCCGGCACTCTTGTCAAGCAGGCAGTAATCACCGCGTCTTGGCGTAATATGGATTTTCTTTTCACTGACCATGTTGTGAAATTTGTCCGCATAGACACCGGCTGCATTGACCACATATTTTGTCTCGAACACACCCTGATTTGTGTGGACTTCCCAGATATCTCCCGACTTTTTCAAATCGGTTACTTCTGTGTCAAACTTAAATTCCACACCATTTACATTCGCATTCTCAGCCAATGCGATATTCAGGTTGAACGGACACACGATCCCGGCGCTTGGCGCATACAATGCTGCGCAGATATCATCCTCAAGATTCGGCTCCATCTCATGCACTTCCTCTTTGGATAAAATACGCAGCCCCGGCACACCGTTTACCACGCCACGGTCATACAGTGCTTTCAGATTCGGCATATCCTCCTCGTCCTTGCAGACAACCAGAGAACCTATCCGCTTAAACGGAAAATCAAGATCTTTGGAAAGCTGCTCCATCAAGGCATTTCCCCGTACATTTAATTTTGCCATCAGGGAACCTTCTTTTGCATCATATCCCGCATGTACGATTGCACTGTTTGCCTTGGATGTGCCGCAGCAGACATCTTCCTCTTTCTCTATCACACATACTTTTGCATTATAACGCGACAATTCTCTCGCCGCTGCTGCGCCGGATACACCGGCTCCGATGATAATTACGTCATACATTTTCCATCTCTCCTTTTTTACTTTGTTCTTCTGGTATCTAACCCGGAGGGCTTTTTCATTCATAAGATGTAATCTCCTATGAATAAAAAAGCCTGACAAGTAAGCGCACCCATGCTGTTGCGATTATCCTGTCAGGCTCTCTTCTCTCTTGCCCCTCAACAATAGATTGCAGGTTCCACATGCACATCTACTGTCATAAATATAAAATTGTCATATAAAGTTACTTATCGCATGACAAACATACGGTCTACCATGGAATTGCTCCATATAGCAGTACTGCAACAATTGCTCCGATCACCGGTCCCACCAGCGGAACAACTGCATATCCCCAGTTGGATGTTCCTTTTCCCTTAATCGGAAGAACGGCATGTGCAAGACGCGGTCCGATATCTCTTGCCGGATTGATCGCATATCCGGTCAGTCCACCAAGTGACATACCGATCGATACAATGATTCCAAATACAAGAAACTTTCCAAGTCCATCGGTAAGTCCCGGCACATTTGCCATACCTTTGATCGCAAATACAAGGATAAACGTTCCAACTGCCTCACTGAAAATATTCTGTCCCATGTTCGGAATAGAAGGCGCTGTACAGAACACCCCAAGTTTTGTCGCCTGATCCTCTGTTGCATCAAACTGTCCTTTAAACAAAAGATATACGATCACCGCTCCAACAAACGCTCCTGCAAACTGTGCAATGATATATCCCGGAACCATTGCCCAGTCAAAACTTCCGTCAACTGCAAGTGCTAACGTCAGCGCCGGATTAAACGATGCTCCCGATGCTGCTCCGAAAATAAATGCCGGCAGCATAACCGCAAGTCCCCATGCAAATGTGATCTGGACAGTTCCTCCACCCTTCATGCCAGATTTGTTGAGATTTACGTTTGCAACAACTCCATCACCTAAGATGATCAGAATCATAGTTCCCAAAAATTCTGCTATATATGGTAACATACTATCCCCCCTTATTCAATTAACTTTACCAATACATTACAATCTTTACCTTCCCTATACAAAACCTTCTTTTTAATCTTCCTTTGCCCAGCCGTATGCATATTTGACTGCTTTGTTCCAGCCTTTGATCATTTCTTCTCTCTTTGCGGCATCGATCTGCGGCTCAAATGTCTTGTCGATTGCCCAGTTTTTAATAACATCCTCTTTACTTGACCAGTAACCGACTGCCAGACCAGCAAGATATGCAGCGCCCATCGCTGTTGTCTCTACACATTGCGGACGATTTACCGGCGCATCAATAATGTTCGCCTGTGTCTGCATCAGGAAATCATTAGCACTTGCTCCACCGTCAACTTTCAAAGCGGTAAGATCAATTCCGGAATCTGCTTTCATGGCAACCAGAACATCATTCACCTGATATGCCAGAGATTCCAATGTTGCACGGATAATGTGATATTTATTGACGCCACGGGTAATACCTACGATCGTACCTCTTGCATACTGATCCCAGTGAGGTGCACCAAGACCGGTAAATGCCGGAACTACATAACAGCCGTTCGTATCTTTTACTTTCTTTGCCATGTATTCAGAATCAGGTGCAGAATCAATGACTCTTAATTCATCTCTTAACCACTGGATCGCAGCCCCCGCCACGAAAATAGAGCCTTCCAGTGCGTAATTAACTTTTCCATCCAGTCCCCATGCAATCGTAGTTACCAGACCATTCTTGGAAAATACCGGTTTTTCGCCTGTGTTCATTAAAAGGAAACATCCGGTTCCATATGTATTCTTTGCCTCTCCTGCGTTAAAACAGGTCTGACCAAACAATGCTGACTGCTGGTCTCCGGCAGCACCTGCGATCGGGATCGGTCCACCAAGGTAAGAAGGATCTGCCTCCCCGTAAATACAGCTTGACGGTTTCGGCTCCGGCAGCATACATTTTGGAATATTTAACTCTGCTAAAATCTCATCATCCCACTGAAGAGTGTTGATATTAAATAACATTGTTCTGGATGCATTGGAATAATCGGTCACATGAACAGCGCCTTTTGTCAGTTTCCAGATCAGCCAGGTTTCTACCGTTCCGAATAATAATTCACCCTTTTCGGCTCTCTCTCTTGCACCCGGTACATTGTCAAGCAGCCATTTTACCTTCGTGCCTGAAAAATATGCATCAATGACAAGACCTGTTTTTTCCCTGAATTTATCGGTAAGTCCTTTTTCTTTTAAGGTATCGCAATATTCTGAAGTTCTGCGGCACTGCCATACGATCGCATGATGGATCGGCTCTCCTGTTTCCTTATCCCAGACGATCGTTGTCTCTCTCTGGTTGGTAATACCGATTGCTGCAATATCCTCTGCTGTCGCATTGATCATGTTCATCGCCTCAACTGCAACACCGAGCATACTTGCCCAGATTTCATCTGCATCATGTTCCACCCAGCCCGGCTGTGGGAAGTACTGTGTAAATTCCCTCTGTGCCACGCTGCACATCTCACCTTTCTCGTTGAACAGGATACATCTGTTGCTTGTGGTTCCAGCATCCAGTGCCATTACATATTTTGCCATACTTTTTCCTCCTCTTTCTTTTGGCTTTATTTAATATTTAAACTGCTCCCCCCAGAGCATTATAAATATTCGTAAAATTGATTGTTCTTTTTTTCTATTGAAATATATTATTTTTTACCTTACATATTCCAGACTTTATGGTTTGTGGATGATACCGCCATCGCACCCGCTGACAATGCTCCCATCACGTCTTCTTTATCTGTGATCAGCCCTCCTGCAATGATGGGTACTTTTACCGAATGACTAATCTGTGCAATGATCTTAGGCATCACTCCCGGAAGTACCTCGATAAAATCCGGTTTTATCATGTGCTGCTGTTGTCTGATATTTTCAAATGCCATTGAATCCAGTAAGAAAACACGGAGTACTGTATACATAGACATTTCTTTTGCTTTTTTGATCAGTGACGGCTTCGTGGAAATGATTCCATCCGCTTCAGTCTGCTCCTTAATAAATTCAACTGCAATCTCCTTTGGACTTAAACCACTGATGAGATCCATATGCACCATCGCGATCTTACCTGCATCCCGTATCGTCTTTACAATTGAGCCAATAGAACAGACATCCCCGAATAAAATAAAAATGACTCTGATATCATCATGTTTACAGCATTCCTCCACATCTTCCATACTTTTTACTGCTGCAATAATTGGATTATCCTCAACTGCTTCATAAAAATTCTGATTCATGCTTTCCCCTTCCCAGATACCTTTTTCCTATTTCATATGTATACAACTGATGATCATCTCATGACGTTTTTGCATTGCAGTTTTAATATAACATAAAAAAGAGCGACAATACCAACGGCTTCATCGGCCGTTCTATTCGCTCTCCTGTCATTGCTCTCTTATTGAACTGTCTGCATCATATCATAATACACAATGCAATGCAATACTTTCTTGATGTTATTTATCATTTTTGTTTGTGTTTTACAGTTTTTTCTATATATTATTGTATATAATACACAATTTTGTTTCATTTTCTTATATATCTTTGTTATATTTTTATCAATGTATCATATTTCGTTTCATTCCACCTGAAAATCATCCAAAGCAGACTTCTTCCCTGTCATTTTCCCCCGTGTGTCAGGATGCCCCGCCCAGACTTTCTAACTTTTCCTCACATTCCTGCGCCGTGCGTGCTCCCATGCCTAAATCCATACCAAAGATTCCATATTCGTCTCCTGCTGAAAGTCCGGCGATCTTAATGTCTCCATCTTTATTATCCTGAAATAGCAACGTAATACAGGTAGAATTGCCCGGTATCACATTGTATCTCTGATAGATTCTGACCGTAACATCCATTCCCTTGGACGTCATGCTGTATTCATCCCGGAAATCTAATTTATGCTTTCCTTCTTTCAACAGCATATCTGTATTTTGGATCACATCCTTCAAATTACCATGAACTACCTTCTCAAATACAGCCATATGACACGCCTCCCCCACAATGTTTTTCCTGCGCAGCTACTATTTAAAACTGATTTATAACAATTTTACATCATTGATTTTGTAACGTCAATTACGCCGCCAGCACTTCAAGCACCGCCTCCGCCAGCTTTTTATGACCTTCCTCATTCAGATGTTCCCTGTCCTCCTTACTCGGCTCAGCCACATCGGATGCTGCAAGGAAATCACAGCCATATTTTTCTGCCACTTTCTGATAAACTGCTTTCAACCCCTTCGATACCTCCACGGACTTTTCATTAAACTCAGGATCATACCCCTGCTCCCAGACACCTTCCCCAAGCTGTATCGGAGAGATCAGTAAGATCCTGATATTCTTATCTGCCTTGCGGATCTGCTCCACCAGACGCTCCACGCCAAGACCGATCACCTCCGCAGAAGCATTGTAAAATGTCTTGCAGTCATTCGTTCCAAGCATCAACACGACTGCATCCGGCGTGTGCGTCTCCAATAATGTCGGAAGCAATTCTGTTCCCCGTCTTCCCAGGCGAAGCGGATCTTCAAATATGGTCGTTCTTCCACACAGACCTTCCTCAACAATTCTAATATCTCGGTCCGCCAGTTTTTCCTGTAAGATTCCGGTCCATCGTTCTTCCCACGGAAAACGCTTTCCGGTCTCTCCATCTAATCCCCACGTATTCGAATCCCCAAAGCATAATATCTGTTTCATTACTTCCTGCACCTGCCTTCTGAGCTTTTCTCTCTTTTCTCTTTTAATAACTGGAGTTTAACACCATTTTCCTATTAAGTCAATATGTTTTATATGTTTTCTGTGTTTTTGCTTTCCATCCTACTTTCATTTATGTTATACTATCTTATAGTTTGTTCGTACCAATCATACAAGGAGGAATTCAACATGAATGAAAGATTAAAACAACAACTTGATTTCATTCTCGAAATTGATAAAGAAAAGAATATATTAAGACAAACCCACCTTTCCGGACACGGAAGACGTGAAAACGATGCGGAACATGCCTGGCATATGGCAATTATGGCATACCTGTTAAAAGATTATGCCAATGAACCTGTCGATATCGCAAAAGTTATGATCATGTGCCTGATCCATGACATTGTGGAAATTGACGCCGGAGATACTTATGCCTACGATACAGAAGGATTAAAGACGCAGAAAGCACGTGAAGATGCTGCCAAAGAACGGATTTTCTCACTGTTACCAGAAGATCAGAAAAAAGAACTGACTTCATTCTTTGATGAATTCGAAAATTACCAGACACCGGAATCCAAATTTGCACATTCCCTGGATAACCTGCAGCCATTGCTTCTCAATAACAGTAACGGCGGTGGCGACTGGCGTGAGCATCAGGTTACTTCCGAACAGGTATACGGAAGACAACGGAAAACGCAGCTGGGATCTGAGACTTTATATAAAGTAACAGACCAGATACTCAAAGAAAATATAGAAAAGGGAAATATTAAAGAATCATAAGCAATGTTTTTCTTTCTACAGGACCTGTCACCGGCAGTCCCTGTAGAATGCATA
>OLZE01000915.1_pt1 | contig 16715 bp, 15 predicted proteins | sample 1674091 | NCBI WGS metagenome assembly OLZE01 (sample SAMEA103958143, study PRJEB25191) | human gut metagenome | biome: human-associated habitat [ENVO:00009003]; feature: intestine environment [ENVO:2100002]; material: feces | place: Germany | collected 2013/2015
GTTTTTTGCTGCATAAGATTTACTCTTTTTTGTAAACCTTTTTCAGGACGGGACACTTCGGGCAATTCCTGTCATAACGGACAAGAACGGACGCAACTGGATTATCGGCAAGGCAATATAGTAATGGTTTTCCGGTTCCCTGCCTTTGGCCGCTCCAGACCGTTCCAGACCGTTCCAGACCGTCCGCCCTCGTTCTCTATTGCAAATCCGACGGCAATATAAGGGGCGCCCCGTTGTTTTGATGCTGTTTACGCCCTCGTTCTCCCTCATTCGCCCTAATTGGCCCCATGATCGGGCGGATTTCGCGGCATAACTCCCGGCCTCTCCCCTCGGCGTTCCTGCAAACTTGGCGGCAAGATAAGGGCAGCGTCCCGACTTGGTGCTGTCCGGGGAGTGAACGGTTATGAACGGTGCTAATTGCCCCCGAAAACCGGACAAAATCAGCCGCAGTTTCGGGGTATCAGTGCCAAAATCCAACATCCGGAGGTTTTGTCCATACTACGGAGCAGTTTTGCGCAGCAGGGCGCAATAATATCAGACGTGTAACAGATTGGCAAATTGTGTATTATCTTCGTCGCAAACCTTAAAATCCGACGTGTTTATGACTACCCGAACCATCCATTCCACTCCGGCGATCTTCCGCCCGTCGTGAAGAGCCGCCTGCCCTGAAATCAACTCTCCGATCTCCCGCCTTTCGGGGTACTGACTTTCCCGATCTGTCCGCCTGCGCCTTTGCGTGAGCGTCGATGCGATACGTCCCGCCTTTGCCGCCCTAAGCCTCCGCCGACTATATCCGGCGGGGCTTGCGGGCCAGCTTCGGCGTGCCGTGTCCGGGGCTTCGGCCCCGGCATCGACCGCTCCCGAAACGGGAGGAAGCAAGGTTGTGTTTTCGTGCCACAAAAATCCGTCTCCGACGTTTTTTGCGACTACTTCAAACAACCTTGCTCTGCGAGGCCATCCCATTCGGACTGCTCCCGGCACGGGTCGCATTCCGAAACGCCCGCCGCTCCCTGCGGTCGCCGCGGGCTTGGGATTCGGGGCGTCTGCGACGCGGGTTTACGACCGTGCCCGCTTCACTCGTTTTACTCGGTCATCCGGCAACAGTCGGACGTACGGCCATGCGCTGAACTAACACGGGTTCGCATATGGCCGAGAACCGAAAGAACAGGGGCGGCAGACCGCCCAAAACCGCCGCCGCAAAGCACTCCGAAACCGTCCGTTTCCGCGTAACGGCCGCCCAGATGCAAACCCTGCAACAAAGCGCAGCGAAAAGCAGGCTGACCCTGTCGGAATACGCCCGGCAAATGGTGCTTGCCGGAAAAGTCATCGCCCCGGCCAGCCCCGAAGAACTGGGTCTGATCGCCGAGCTGACCCGCGAGAAGAACAACCTGAACCAACTTGCCAAAGTCCAGAACGCCGCAGGAGCCGCAACGCGGGAAGCGGAACTAATGCGGATCATCCGGTTTTACAATCGGGTGATTGCCAAACTGAAAAGAGAGTAGCAATGATAGGAAAGATCGTAACGGGTAAATCGTTCGGCGGAGCTGTCGAGTATGTCCTCAGGAAAGAGAAAGCCCGCCTGCTGGATAGCGACGGGGTAGATACCGAAAGCATCCGGTCGATAATCGACGATTTCAACTTCCAGCGCAAGGCCCGCCGGGAGATCGCAAAGGTCGTGGGGCATATCTCGCTGTCGTTCCACCGGGACGATGTGCCGACGCTGACCGACGATCGGATACGGGAACTGGCGGCGGCCTACATGGAGAGCATGGGTATTGCCGATACGCAGTATATCGTCGCCCGGCACAACGACACGGAACATCCCCACCTGCATATTATCTACAACCGGGTGAAATACGACCGGACGCTTGTGGCGGATAAGAATGAACGCCGCCGGAACGTCAAAGTCTGCAAACAGCTTAAACGCCGATACGGACTGACATTCTCCAACGGCAAGCGGGACATAAAGACTGAACGGCTCCACGGAGCGGATAAAGTGCGGCAGGAGGTGTTCGACGCCATAACCCGCATCCTGCCCAAATGCGACCGGATTGCCTACCTGTCGGCCAAACTGAAACGGCAGGGAATCGGCGTGCAGTTCATCCACCGGGGCAACGACCCGAAGAAAGCGGTTCAGGGCGTAACCTTTACCAAAGACGGACTGACATTCAAAGGCTCGCAGGTAGACCGCAAATTCAGCTATGCCGGATTGTCGAAGACGATCCGCGAACGGGTCGAGACGTTGGCACGGGAAGCGGCCGACGAGGAGATCAAATACATGCGGGAAAGACGGCGGGAGCAGGAACGCAACACAACGCCGAAGCCGCGGAAAGAAGAAAAGCCGCAACCGCCGCAGGTCAAACGGGAAGAAGCGCCCCGCCTGCAACCTGCTACACAACAGTCGGAGCAAAGGCAATCAGCCCCGGCCATGCCGCAACCCTCCGCACCGCAGCAGGTCGAAATCGGCGGTACACGATTTACGCAGGAGCAATGGCGGAAGTTGCAGGAGAACCGGACGCTGCGGATAATCGTTCGCCGCAGCGATGCAAATATGCTGCGCGAATATTGGGTCGATAATGCAGGCGGGTTGCAATACACCCTTATCGCCCTGCGCCGCAGGGATGAAACCTTTACCCGTGAATTGGTTACGGCGATAAAAGGCTGTCGGCTGACGGTGCAGGAACAGAAACAGTTGTATTCCGAACAAGGGTTGATTAAGGCGTTCCGCAGGCAGGACGGAGCGGTTTACCGCTCCCGGTTCGGGGTGGAATCAAAGCCCGGACAAAAGGATGTTTTGACAGAGTGCGTATTATCCGTGCAACAGCTGCAAGAGGTGAAGCCCGACACAAAGCCGCAGATGAAACCGGAACAGCAACAAAAACCGAGGCCGCAGGTCAGAAGCTACCCGACGAGAAAACGAGGAAGGCATATTTAGCTTAATCTATTTTTGGATAACCACGCGGGATTACTACTTTCGGTGCTTCCGCCCGAATGATCTAAACGCTCGGATTTGTTGCAGAAAATCAGGTACAAAAATCTTTATTTTCCTCTTGTTTTTGATATTCAACACTTTACGATTTTCACTTTTTATAAAAGTGAAAATAAATTCGATTTTTTTATTAGGAAGTTGAAATAAGGCGGAATCGATAGGGTTTTGATAGTCAACACTTTGTAATTTGGGTGATAGCCTTTGATTTTGGCAATAATGGGTAAAAAAGAGAAAAGAGGGTTGTGCTAACTTATATTATATTGATAGTCATTAATTTGCGTTTTTCACTTTTTATAAAAGTGAAAATGAATTGCATTTTTTTTAACGACATCAAAGAGAGGATTAAACTCGCTGCCACTATCAGCGAGTCGAAAATATCCTTGATGCTGTTGAACCCCGAATCCATAATCAATGTCAAAATGGTGAATAGACAAATATAATAAAATTTTTCGCTACAACAAATGGTGCGGCAAAAACGATCCAAAACCACAGAATAGGTTCTATACCTGCTTGGGCTATTGCGAGGTCATTTTTTCATCAGACACCCATATTCGGCGATCCGCTCTTTACAGACTTTTTCCACGATGTTGCGCAATAGTTCGATCTTGGGGACGAGAGCGTCGATGTCGGCTTTTGTTACAACGAACTTATCGTTGTAGCGGGCTTCCAGATAGGCGCGGCGCAGCAGGTCGAACAGGCGTTTTTCTTCGTCCGTGTCGCAGGGGAATACCTTTGCCAGTTCCAAGGTATAGGGTTTGCATTTCCCGATCAGAAATTCAAGATCGTGTTCTTTATACCCGTAGAGAATATAGACTAACGGGATAGCTTTTAGAAAATACTCGGCAGCTTGGTGAAGATAAAAAGATGCTTGGACAAATCTGTTTTTGTGGATGTTAGTAATAGCGTCATCAAAGAAATATGTAGCGCGAGTATATTTGCTTGTATAATACTCTTCCGCCATCTTCTTAATCTCTGCATAATCCAACTCTCCGGGTGTGGCTAACTGACATTCGCCCGAATCGTAGAGCATGATTCCCTTTGCGACGATCTCGACGTAGAAATAACGTCCCATCGTCAGGGCGTCGTTCAGCTTGGAGATGCTTTCGTTGATAATCTGGGGGCGGGGCAGGTTCTCGTCGTTCTTCCCGGCTGCAAACCGCTCCCTAACGCGGGCCTCTACCGTGCTTTCCCGTTCTCCCAGCCGACGCTTGGTAACGACCAGCAGATCGTAGTCGCTCATATAGATTGTCCGCACGCCGTAGTCGCGCCGTTCGTCGCGTTCGACATAGGTATTCGCCGCATAACTACCGTATAGGATAATCATAACGACATCTTTCACCTCGTCGCGGATCAGTGCGGCCAATTCGTGTAAATCCCGCTGTTTGCGTTCGGGCAGAAAGTCGATGGAGTTCTTCATACCCACAAAATTAGCAAGATTTTTCCAAAAACACACGGCCCTTGGTATTAGATTCGAAATTGTTCGTATATTTGTTTCACGATTCCTTGAAGCAGTTTCGTTGTATAGGGGCGGCAGAAGCCGTCCGGGAACAAACTGGCAAGCAACTACTATGCAAACTTCAAGGAATTATCTCGACTCGGCGTAGCCGACGGACATAACATATAAAGGGTAAACAACTCTTTATACCTCTGTATAAACTTGGGAGCCTCCTCGGAGGTTGTTTAATTCGGGTATAATAGTTGTCAGTCCTTGTTATGTCCTGCCCTTTACGGGCGGGGCAGGCAAGGGCGCAGGACAGCTGCCGAATTAAGGTTCCCAAGACCTATACAGAGGGGCTGCAAATGCGCCCCTTTTTTATTTCCATCCGGGGCGCACTCACACAACTCAACCCCGGTATTATGTCACGGCAAATCAATCGAAAAGAGGCGTTTTTGGCATCCGTCGGCCCTTGGTCGGCGGGCATTGCCGTGTCTGCCGGGGGCTTCACAAGGACGGCGGACATGGCCCTGAAATCTGGTAGTAACACGTAAGTAATCCCGTGCCCGGCCGTCCTTTTTATTTTGCGGATGCGGGCGGCCGAAACGAATTCTTCAATCTGTGAAGTTGCGTCACTTGATTGTTTCGGCCCCGCATCCGCTTTTTAATCCGACAACCACAAACTATGGAACCAGCCTTTACCCTCGGCATCCTGTACGGCTGCGGCTGCGGTTTCCGCACGGCGCAGTATTTCGAACAACTCGCCGCATACTATCTGAAATCCATGTCGCGCGTCCGGGTGCTGATCGCCCTGACGGGCAAAGCCGAGCGGTCGGTTGCGTCCTGCCTTTTGGAACAACGAGCGAAGCACTCCGGGTTGGAGGTCGCCGTCGTGCTGACGGCCCGGCAATGGCGGGAATATCTGCAAAACGTTTCGCACGGCAAAGCCGCCGAATGCAACCCGATTATCGACGCGGCGGGATCGTCGGGAGGTGATGGAGCGGTGCGCGGAGCGTTTTTCGCCCCCGGAGCTGTTCCGGCTGTTTATCGAGCGTTGCGACCTGCTCGTTTTCCAAGAACACCATGCCGGGGCGCAGATGGTCGGACTGCTGCGCGAACTGCTGACGGATATGGCCGTGCCGCTGCCCGTGCAATACGAACTGCTCCATCCCGGCTATGCGAGCCTGCATTATCCGGCCGACCGGAAGCAGTACCGAATATACGGAGGCCCTTATTACGATCCCTATCAGGAGATTCGGCAGAGCGTTGCCTACCTGCGGCGCAATAATTTCGTGATCCGGGCGGAACACCTGCCGATGATCTTCGTGCGCAAATGGCAGTCCGAGCCGCCGCCGGGGTGGTATCATTACCTGACGACCCCGGACGATATGGACGCGATATTCCGCCTGCGGGAAACGCCGCGCCACGATCATCTTTCGCTCAAAGTGTTCGCATACGCCTATGCCGTAAGGCATGATATGTGGGCGGGAGGCCGGGAAACCCCGTCGGGGGCCGACGCGATAAGGCGGTTCCGGCAATTCGGGCAACTGTTGGAGATGATAGCCGCCCGGCGGGAAGCGGGGGAGCGGGTGGAATCGTTCGACCTGATGGATTTCAACGGGTACGATAAATTGCTGAAACAATATGGCTGGGTGCAAAGGCCCGATGAAATGAACACAAGACTGTGCGATGAATAACGAAATACCGCCTTTGAACTGTGCATGGTTCAAAGGCGGTATTTCATTGTCGGGACGGATTAGTTCGCTGCGGCCAACATCTCGCCGATTTTCTGCATTTTTCGGCCGATAAGCTGCTCGGAGAATTTCGCGTAATGACGGGGCATGTTCGTATTGGTGTGGCCGAGAATAAAAATCAATTAGAGTTCTTCTTTGAAAAAGAGTTGATAATAGTACATTCCAGTTGTTTCGTCATAACCTTTCTTTATGTATTGGTTATTGCCATGTACATAAATATGAAAATTTTTATCAAGTTTGATGACGCTTTTAAAAGCTCTTGATTGTTTTTTTACGGCAGAATCAGATATCGCAAACTCGTCCTCAATTTGAATGTCTCGTTCCTGTTCGTATTCATCTTTGAATCGATTGAAACTTTCAACGACTTTTGGGTCGGATATTACTTTTTGTGAAAATTCATCAAAGGAAAAATTGTCTTGTTCTTTGAAATATTTTATTGTCTCATTTAGAATCTCTGCTTGATCAGCTTTAGTAATCATAAATTCGTTAGGCAAATGCTTGGTAACATAATTTTTACACATTGCCATTACGTTGTGAGTATTATAATACTCGTCTTTTCGTTGTTGAACGTGTAAAAAATTATCAAACCAATATTGTGCTTCTGTCCCTTTATTTGTATTATCAACTACTGATAAAGTGTATCCTTCATCTTTTTCAATATTAAATATTAGGCAACCTTTATCAAGTTTATGGGTGTTGATTCCTGATAAACTTTCTATGTGTAGATCATTTTGCTCTGTATATATATTTAAGAATATATCCTTATTTTCAGATTTGAATAATCCTATTATGTCAGTAGCTTGATCATTAACTAAGCAATCAGTGAATCGAACAACATAAAATTCTCCCGCTTTAATTTTATTATGATTACAACACTCATAAAGATATTGGGCTAAATGCTTCGATTTATCAACAAAAGATTTATTATCCGTAAATATGTCTTTTACATACCTATATGTTTCATTTAGAGATAAATCTGTGCTGTGAAAAAAATGGAATAATTCATTGCCATTGAATGAATTTAGGAAATATTCTTTTAATACGCTTTGTAAGATTTCATCAAGTTCTATTGTTTGGGATGATAAAATACATCCATCATCATTTAATCTATTCCCAACATAATGAATAATAATATCAGATATTTCACCTAGTTCAAATTTCATTTCTTGCTTCTTATTATTAATAAATAGAAAAAATGTAAAAAATGCAAAGAGTCATATATAAACCAACTTAATAAGCCTATGAAAATTGCGGTAAATATATGTCCTATACAAATATATATATTTATAGAAATACGCTCACAAAGTAAAGTATAACTATTAGTAAACGCATAAGCGGAAAGTGCCATAATTAATGATAAAAAGACGACTCTTTTATTGAATTGAACCACTCTGTTATAGAGGCTAACCCGTGTATTTAGCCATTTTATGGTTTCGCTGTCCCCTTGGATTATTAGACTTAGTATTGTTAATAAAAAACCAAAAACAAAAATTCCTATTTCTGGAAAATTATCTACAATTCCTTGACAATCTGTATATTTTATGCTCGATTTCAATAGGAGGAAACATATTAGCAGTCCAATAAGTATCCCGCCATAAGTTTCTTTTGCTTTTCTCCATGTCATATTTTTATTCAAATATTCGTTGTAACTCAGGTTTTATCTTTTCATATGCTCTTTCAATTTCCACCTTTCTATCATCTATTTGTAAATTTATATGAATGATAGCTGTTGGCAAATTTATATAAAGAGTACGGAAGGTATCTGCAATTAGATTAATAGGCTGTAGTGCTTTGATATTCTCAACATCCTCGACATAGCCTTTTACGCGTAGCTCTTCAACATTTCCGCGTTGCGGAGTTTGTAGAATTTGTCTCGTAGCGTCTATCATGCGTTTAATACGCGTTCTTTTTAAGCCTTGTGGATTCGTCTTTTTCCCTGCTGCTGTGTAGTGCAGTGTAACTTTATCGGTATTTGCTTTTATACCGGCCTCTAGATGTTTTTTCAATGCAGCTCCGATTCCATCTTCGGTATCTTGAATTTCTCGTAATACTGCTCTTGGTTCTGCGATATCTAATTCAAATTCTTTGATATAGTACATGTTTAAAAATCGTTCATACTCTGCTTTGCGAACTACTGCAAGAAATTCTAAACTATATTTATCTTCCTCGTCTATTGTTTCGTTATTATAGATTTCGATAATATTGTTCAAAAAACAACCATTGCGATTTACTTCATATAATAACACATTAAGATTACCATCATATAAAAACACATTAGCATATGCTAGCCCTTCAATTTCTGGGTTAAGTTCAATAGGGCTAATTACATCGGTTATTTTATTTTTTTTTGGTGCTAAATCTTTATCTTGTGTAGTAATAATAATGCCAACAAGGCAATTCGGTTTGTCTGTATGTTGTAAGTGGAACTCATATTGTTTCCCTGTTTGATTTGTGTATTTTTTGCCGTTCAGTAAGTTTAAAATATCGGCGAAAGATACATCATTTTCTATATTATTGATTGATTTCATATATGGGGTCACAACATCGACCCGTTTTTTAATTGTCTGTGCCATGATTTTGGTAGTTTTTGGTTAGTATATTAACAAATATACAATATTTTCTACGAGAATATATCTAAAATATGCTCTAATTTTTAAGGAAACGTTTTTAACGTCATGGTTTTGCAAGAATTTACATATAGTGTAAAAGGATTTTAATTTATTTTTATATTATACCGAATATTTGACCGATCTTCTGCATTTCCCGACCGATAAGCTGCTCGGAGAATTTCGCGTAATGCCGCGTCATATTCGTATTGGAGTGTCCCAGAATCTTCGCCAGCACGTCTATCGGCATTCCATATTCTACCGCAAGACAGGCGAACGTGTGGCGGGCGCAATGCGTCGTCAATTTTTTGTTCAGCCCGCAGATCGTGGCGATCTCGGACATATAAGCGTTCATTTTCTGATTGCTCGGTACGGGCAGTAGCTTGCCGGATTCCATGCAATGCAGGTCGAACGCATACTTTTGTAAAATAGCTTTGGGTTGTTTTAGTAGTGGGATCGTACTCATTACCGCCGTCTTTTCGCGGGGCTTGCGAATCCACATATTGCCTTGTTCGTCAGTCGTAAGGTGTTCGCGTTTCAACTCTTTGACATCGGCGAACGCCAATCCGGTCAGGCAACAGAATACGAAAATATCCCGCACGTTTTCCAACCGCAGGTTCGGCATCGGTTTTTCCATCAACAGTTCGATTTCTTTCTTGGAAAGGTGTTCTTTTGGTGGTGGTGCAACTTCTTTCAGTTTGTAGTTCTTAAACGGATTTTTCTCGATCCACTCGTTTCGCAGGCAGTAGAGCATGAAATTGCGCAGACAGTCCAAGATATTGACCGCGCCATTGTGGTGGCAACGGTGGGCGGTCTGTAAATAGGTATTGAAGCCGTCGAGATAGCCATAGGAAACAGCCGACAGGCGAATATCGTCTTTTTTGCACTCCTGTTTGGTGTACTCACGCAGGTAGCGGCAAAGGCGGTAATATTTGTTGGATGTGAGTTGCGTAATGCGCACGCCGACCTCTTTCTGTCGCTTTTCGCAGTAAAGCGTCAGTTCTTCCAGAAACATTTTCGCCTGTTTGCCGGGACTTTGCAGGCGTTCCTTGATTTCCAGAACGTTGCCCTCGAAGCCCTCGGCTTGCAGGGTACGGTAAATTTCGACGACCTTTGCCCGGAAGTCGTCGATATAGGCATTTACCTCGTAGGAGAGTTTGTCGCGTCCGGTGGCCCGTCCTTTGGCCGTATCCCATTTATCGACCGGGGTGCGGCATTGAGTGTAAACTTCTTTAGAAATACCGTTTACGGTAATCCGCGCCAGAATCGGCGCCATCCCTTTGACGGTGCGTACTCGTCGCAAAAAGAACGAGATACAAAATGTTTTCCTGTTCATTTCAACCTGTTTTAATTGTTAATACTACGATTGAAAAGCCTGAAAGGTTTGCAGCAAAACAATGCTTATCAGTGCATTATGTTCTAAATCGTGTGTCGAGAATCGGCCCAAATGCCTTTGCACACAGTTTGGCACACGCGAAATGTGCTTTTATCGGAACAACTTTGCTCCGGTAGAAGATTGTAAATTCGATTGTAAGATGTTGATATACAGATTGAAATTCTCTTGTTTGCGCAGATTCGCTCACAAAAAAAGTCTCCAAAAGGAGACTGAAAAGTGCGGATAAAGGGACTCGAACCCCCACGCCGGTAAGGCATCAGATCCTAAGTCTGACGTGGCTACCAATTACACCATATCCGCTTGCTATATGCAAAGGTATATAAAAATTCACAATTCACAATCCGGAGCGGGTGATTATAAGCCTTTTTTATTTACTTTTGTAGGCAATTTATCCGCTTATGCCGCAGAATGTCGCACTCGTTTTAACGCCCCGTCAGGCTGCCGACGCGAAGTATTACACTTCGCTTGCCGCGCGGCGTCTGGGTGTGCCGGAGCACGATATTGCCTTGGTGAGGGTCGTCAAACGCTCGATCGATGCCCGGCAGCGGCAACCGAAGGTCAACCTGACGCTGGAGGTCTATGTCGACCGGGAGCCGCAGCCCGCACCCGTGCATTTCGATTATCCCGATGTCTCGGGACATACCGAGGTCGTAGTCGTGGGATCGGGCCCGGCAGGGCTTTTCGCGGCGCTGCGGCTGATCGAGCTGGGACTGAAGCCCGTTATCCTGGAGCGGGGGCGCGACGTTTCAGCGCGCAAGGTCGACATTGCGCAGATCAACCGCAACGGGGCGGTCGATCCCGATTCGAACTACGCTTTCGGCGAGGGCGGTGCGGGGACTTTCTCGGACGGCAAACTCTTCACACGCAGCAAGAAGCGTGGTGATTATAACAAGGCGTTGCAGACGCTGGTGTTCCATGGCGCCACGCCCGAAATCCTCTATGAAGCCCATCCGCATATCGGAACCGACAAGTTGCCGCGCATCATGCAGAATATCCGGCAGACGATCCTTGGCTCGGGCGGCCAGTTCGTGTTCGGCAGTCGCGTTACGGATCTTGAAATCCGAAACGGCCGTATCCGGGGCGTGCGGTGCGGCGACACGTTTGTCGAAGGGGCGGCCGTGGTTTTGGCCACGGGACATTCGGCACGCGATATTTACGAGCTGCTTTACCGCAGGGGCGTGCGCGTCGAGGCGAAGGCCTTTGCCATGGGCGTGCGTATCGAGCATCCGCAGGCGTTGATCGACTCGATCCAGTACCACTGCCCGATGCGGGGCGAATACCTTCCGGCGGCGGCTTATTCGCTGGTGAGCCAGGAGGCCGGCCGCGGGGTCTACTCGTTTTGCATGTGCCCCGGCGGGTTCATCGTTCCGGCCATGACCGATGCCGCGCAGTCGGTGGTCAACGGCATGTCGCCCAGCGGCCGCACGTCACCCTATGCCAATTCGGGCATGGTGACCGAAGTGCGGCCCGCGGATTTCGAGCACCTGCGTGCGGAATGGGGCGAGCTGGCCGGGTTGAAGTTCCAGCAGCAGTTCGAAGAGCTGGCCCGGCAGCACGGCGGCGAGCATCAGGTCGCCCCGGCGCAGCGCGTCGCCGATTTCGTGGCGGGGCGCCCCAGTGCGGCCTTGCCGAAAACCTCCTATATCCCCGGTATTATTCCTTCGCGGCTCGATGAGTGGATGCCCCCGTTTATCGGCGAGGGGCTGCGCCGGGGGATCGCCACCTTCGGGCGGCGGATGCGGGGGTTCGTGACGAACGAAGCCGTCGTGGTGGGCGTCGAGTCGCGCACCTCGTCGCCCGTCCGGGTTCCGCGCGACCCCGTGACGCTCATGCATCCCCAAGCCGCGGGGCTCTTCCCCGCGGGTGAAGGCGCCGGTTATGCCGGGGGCATCATCTCTGCCGCCCTGGACGGCGAACGTATCGCAGAAGCAGTAACAAACTACATAAAATAAATGAACGAATCTCAAAGCAAGTTACCCTCTCCCGAGGTTTCTGTAATCATCCCCGCTTACAATCTGGAAGGGTATCTCGATACGTGCCTGCAATCGGTTTTGACGCAGACGCTCGGGAATTTTGAGGCCATCGTCGTGGACGACGGTTCCACGGATGGTTCGCCCGGGCTTCTGCGTCGCTATGCGGAGCGCGATCCGCGGATCATCGTGGTGAGCACCCCGAACCGGGGCGTTGCGCGGGCACGCGAAACGGGTATTGCCCGGGCCCGGGGAAAATACATCGCTTTCCTCGACGGCGACGATTTCTGGGAACCGCGCATGTTGGAGGAGATGACCGCCTCGATCGGGCAGAATGGCGGGTACGATATCGTATGCTGTAATTTCAAACGGGTCTGCAAGACCTATCAGGCGATCTACCGTGAATCCCGGACGGAGGATATGGAAGGGCTCGAGTTCCTCGAGGCGACGCTTCGCCATTCGATCTGGGTGACACTCTGGGGCAAACTCTATCGGCGGGAACTTTTCGATAACGGGCTCAACCACTATCCGTTACGACTGGGTCAGGATACGATGATCAACATCCAGATCGCCTGCCGCCTTCCCCGCGTCCATTTCATCGACTACGTGGGATATGATTACGTGCAGCGGCCGTCGTCGTCCAATCACCGAAACTTCGATTTTGAATACTGCTGCTTATTTTGTAGTATTGTGGAACGGGAGTTACAACGGCACGGCGAATCGCTTCGGGGACATGCCGAATTCTATGCATTGCTGAATAAGGTACGCTGGTATTCGGTCTATGTCTGCAAAAGCCGCAGTCCGTGGGTCGGGAACCAGGCGTTTGTCTGCGACCTGCGCGAATCGGCCGGCCGGTACCGGGACGAGCTGAGGGCGTACTATTCGCGGGCGCGGATGCTGTTGCTGGAGCTCGACCGTTACCGGGCCATGCGCCCGGTCGTCGTCATGCTGACGACAGGATTGCGCTGGCGTACCAGTTTGCGGCGGCGTCTGGCACGATAAAGGAAAATTATACTGAAACATGGATTTTTACGACGGAGCCGGCAGCCGGATCGTGAAAGCGGTAAATTGGATTGCATAGATGGAGGAAAGGGAAAAATCAAAGCCCGTGGTATCGGTCATTATTCCGGTTTACAATCTGGAAAACTATCTCGATACCTGCCTCGATTCGGTCGGACGGCAAACGTACGGGGATTTCGAGGCTATTGTCGTCGATGACGGTTCGACGGATGGTTCGCAGGCCGTGGCGCTCAGCCACGCGGAGCGCGATGCGCGCATCGTCGTCATAAGTACTGTAAACCAGGGGGCTGCCAGGGCCCGTGAGACGGGTATCAGGCATGCGCAGGGCGATTACATCTGTTTTCTCGACGGCGACGACGTCTGGGATTCCCGCATGCTGGAGAAACTGGTGGCGGTCATCGGGGAAAACGGCGGGTACGATATCGTATGCTGCGATTACAAACGTATTTGCAAGACCTACGAAGCGCCCAAGCGCGAAATGCGCACGTCGGACATGCAGGGGCTGGATTTCCTTGTTGCATCGCTCTACCACGCTATTTCCGTGACCGTGTGGGGACGGCTCTATCGCCGGGCGTTGTTCGAAAAGGAACTGCGTCATTATCCGCTGCGGCTGGGGGAAGACAGCCTGCTCAATATCCAGATCGGCTGTCAGCAGCCGCGTGTCCGGTTCGTCGATTATGTGGGTTACGGATATGTGCAGCGCGGCGGGTCGGCCAACCGTTCGCCGCTCGATATCGGCTACTGCGTTAAATTCAGCGAGGCGGTGCATGCCGAGCTGGTGAGGCACAGGGATGTTGTTGGCGACCGGCTGGAGTTCTACCTGCTGCTCAATAAAATGCGCTGGTACCTGGTTTACCTGCGCAAAAGCCATAACCCATGGGCCGGCGACACGGAGTTTGCCCGCGGGATCAATGCGGAGGCGGAACGCTACCGCGCCGAGCTGGAAGGGTTTTTCAGCCGTTGCGACTGGTTGCTGCTGCGGATGGACAGGCGGCGGTGGATGCGCCCCGGGGTGCTCGCCGTCTCGACCCTGATGCGCTGGGGCAAGAGCCTGAAGCGGCGGCTGACACGCTGAATCTGAGTGTTGTAACCTAAACCTGGAACGATGAAAAGATACCTGTTGTACGTTACTTTGCCTTATGCCTATTCAATCCTGAGGCCTTTGGAACATGAAATCCGCCGCCGCGGAGGCGAGGCGGCCTGGTTTGTCGAAGAGGGGTGTCCCGTCGTGCTCGAAGAGGGCGAGGTGCGGTTGGGGACAATCCGGGAGGCGGTCGCTTATAACCCGGTCGCGGTTTTTGCACCGGGCAACTACATCCCCGATTTTATCCCGGGCGTGAAGGTGGCGCTTTTCCACGGCTATGCGATCCAAAAGCGGATCGAGGCCGTCGACGACCACTTCACGGTGCGCGGATGGTTCGACATTTATTGTACGCAGGGGCCGAGCAGTACGCCTTATTTCAAGGAACTGGAAAAGAAATACGGCTTCTTCCGGGTCTACGAGACCGGCTGGCCCAAAGCCGACACCTATTTCTCGCCCGAAGTGCAGCGTAAACCGCAGAATGACCATCCGGTGATTCTTTACCCCCCGACCTTCACGCGCAATGTCTGTTCGGCGCCCCATCTGATGGCGGAGATCGACCGTCTGGCCAAAACCCATCCGTGGGACTGGGTCATCACGTTCCATCCCAAGCTGACTGACCCCGGGATCATAGCCGGCTATAAACGTATTGCGGAGGAGAACGAGAACGTCATATTCTATGAGGGTTCCGACAAGATGCCGCTTCTGCAGCAGGCCGACGTGATGTTGTGCGACAGCTCGTCGATCATCCTCGAATTCATGTTCCTCGACAAACCGGTCGTGACGTTCCGCAATTCGCATCCGGGGCCCCATCTGATCGACGTCGATACGCCGGAGGCCGTCGGCCCGGCCATCGAGCGTGCGCTGGCGCGGCCTGAGGGGTTAATGGAGGAGATCCGCAGCTACACCATGCACCATGAACCGCACCGCGACTGCCGCTGTTCGGCGCGGGTGCTCGATGCCGTGGACGATTATATCGTGCGGGGGCATGCGGGGCTGAAACGCAAGCCCCTGAACCTGGTGCGCAAATGGAAACTGCGCCGGCAGTTACATTATTATCCCCTGCTGGAAAAATTCCGCCGCCGATAGAAAACGTGAGTGCCGCCCCGACCGGGGCGGCACTCACGTTTATGGATGCCGTTTCCTGGGCCGGATGTTTCCGGCCGGGGCTCAATGGCCTGCGCTGGCGGGAACGGGGTTTTTCACCTCGGGTTTGGGGGTGCGGGTCTGATCCGTTTCTCCCAAGTGGCGAGTAAGCCCGATTTCGCAGCGGGTGCGGTGTTCTCGGATGGTTTGCTGGTAACGTTCCTCGTTGGCCGAAAGGCTGTTGCGCTCGCATTTGCCGTGGTGGAGGTGGAAGACCACGCCGCGGAACTTCATGCACCGCTGGCGCACGCCGCTGTTGTCGAGGCGGATCGCCAGTTCGGAATCTTCGCGGCCCCAGCCGCAGAACGATTCGTCGTAACCGTTGACGCGGATCAGGTCGTTGCGCCAGAAGGCCATGTTGCAGCCTTTGACGAAGCGGGTGGGACCCAGCGTCCGGTAGAGGAATGCCATGAGCGGGATGCGGATGGCGTTGTTGCTGTTGCGCACGCCCCGCATCAGTGGTGTGAGCGAGGTGATCTCCCCGCTGAGTACCTTGCGGGTGAGCATTTCGGTGATGATGCCGCGCGACCCGGTGACGTAGCAGCCCCGTTGTGCGAAGATCATGTGATCCTGGATGAAGTTACGTTGGAGGATCAGGTCGCCGTCGATCTGTATGATGTATTCGCAACGGCTCGCCGCGATGGCTTTGTTGCGGATCATGGCCAGGCGGAACCCCTTGTCCTCGTGCCAGATGTGCCGGATGGGGACGGGCGACACCGCTTCGAAATGGCGGACGACATCGCGGGTGCTGATACCTGAACCGTCGTCAGCGATCAGGATTTCCGTGGGCATGGCCGTTTGTTGCATTACGCTGTCCAGGCACAGGTAGAGGGCCCGCGGCCAGTTGTAGGTGGAGATGATCAGTGATACCGTCATTGGTAATTTAGGGTTTTAGGCGTCGTTGTCGCTGCGGCCGTACGCAACCGGCCGCAAAATTCCTGCCGCGGCATCCCGCTGCCGGGATGCTGTATTCTCACGTTCAGGGTAACGCGTAGCTTCTTGTCCATCGTACAAAGGTAGTGATTTATCCCCGCTCAGGGTATGTGCACTCCATTTTTATCGTGTTCCGTTTTATATAAATGTGCGCCGGAGGGGAATACTGCGCAGAATATGAAAAAATATTTTCGATCACCCGGGATGGGCGGTACCCGGCTATCTTGCATGTTTACATGTTATTAGATAACTGAATGCATACGATTTATTAAAAAATATCAAAAAATTCGAAAATTTTTTTAATAAAAACTTGCACGGCATGTTTTTTCACCTTATCTTTGCAGTGAAGTTTTAAGGTTCATTTAGGTTAGTAGTTTTAGGTTGG
>OLZE01000924.1_pt1 | contig 16569 bp, 34 predicted proteins | sample 1674091 | NCBI WGS metagenome assembly OLZE01 (sample SAMEA103958143, study PRJEB25191) | human gut metagenome | biome: human-associated habitat [ENVO:00009003]; feature: intestine environment [ENVO:2100002]; material: feces | place: Germany | collected 2013/2015
TGTTTTGTGTGGTGTGGTGTGGTGGAATCAAACAGCGCCCGAATAAACAAGGAATGTCAGAGACTGACATTTCATTTTTATGTTATAAAATCGAAAAAATATAACCAAGAAAAATGATAAAATCATTAGAAAAATTTTTAAATCTTGAAAGTGCTTTCATAGGGGCTTCCAAAATCTCACATCGTGTTTTTTTATTGGAGGGGGTAGACAATAATTTGAAAAAACAGGGGTTAAAAAAATATACACAGGCGGTTTATAATTCTGATTATATGCCACTTTTAAAAATAGGGGGGTAGGTTTTTACCAAAATCAGGAAGTCAAAAACTCAAAAAACCTCTTACCACTTACACCGCGCTACTATTTCAACAATCCACCAACCCCCATCTCACTCACTCCCCCTCATTCCAATCCTCTCAAACCCCACTACATCTACACCCACCCCATATCTACACACACATACACATCATACCCCACCCCACACAATTCCATTGCACCTCTAAACCATCCCTCATCCAATTTCCCTTCCAACTACCACCCCACCATCTCTCTCAAAACCTTTTTTAACAATCTCACACCCTCAAAACACCCCTTATTTCCACCCTACACACCATCAATATTCCCCACATACCCACTCTAAATCTACCCCCAATCCACCACAAACCTCACCAACTTTCCACTCCAAAATCTAGTCCCAACCCCCTAGGGTTTCCCCCAAATCCACTTTTCCTCTCTCAAAATCTACCCAAATCTCAATTTTTTATGTACTGTTTTTTGAACCACTCTCATTTTTCTCTCATGTTCACTGAGTGAAATAAAATAAAGTTATCCACAGAGTTATCCACATGTTGTTAATAAGTTATCCACAGTTTCTAATAAACCCTATAAACAAATGGACAATAATCATTATGAATAACTCTCTCATATGCTCATATTTCCCTCATTTTAGAGTACAAATAAAACGTAATATCCCTACAAAAGCACTTTAAAAGCACCTCAAAACACACTAAAAATAGCTAGAAACCCTATTAAAATAACGCTTTATACACCAATTCTATTCCAAAACATATTCATTTTCTATTAAATTACTCACAACACCTAAAAACACTCATTACGATTCTTATTAAACCTATATATACCAACACTTAAGACACACTAGCAGATATTCTTTTTCTCTAATTAATTTTCATAAGATGAAAAGAAAAAGGACTGACTACTGTCAATCCTCTGCTTCTATAATCCCACTAGCGTGAAATACTTTCTTTCCTTTATGATTCTCAACCACTCTCCACACCACTCGACTATGATTGTCAATAAAGAATGAACCAATATTAAAATTATTTGCTTCAATAACACCATCACTTGTTGCAAGATGTTTACTATCATCAAAATCTTTCAAGTCAAGTAACTCTGGATTTCTTGCTGAGTATAAATCTTCCTCTAAATCTTGAATCGTTGCTTCGTATCCAATAATCTGCATCAAGAGAAAAGCTAAAAGCATTCCTGCAATGATAACAATAACAATTTGTCCTAGGGTCATACTTAATCTTCCTTTTCTACTAATTCAATTAGAGGGTTTATCCAGATAAAGACATCTGAATCTTCATCATACTCCCAACCTAACGTTTCTTTTAACTCATCTGGACTGTATATCCACGTAAATGGAAGACATTGTGACTCTTTATATAAATCTCCATCGTATAGTTTAGTCAATTCTTCTCTACTAAACCAATTCAATTCATCTAATCCGTCATAGTCTAACCAGCCGTTGAATAAACCAGCAAGACCAATGCTTCCAACATTTTCATCTCTTAGTTTGACATAATAGTATTTCATATTACCACTTTCCAACCGATGTTGTTTTGTAAGAGCCATTGTTGATAAATTGAAGTTCTTCCCCAGAGAAATATTTATCTTCATATTCCATAAGTGCAAACTGTCCTTTATCAACAGAATAAAGTGGGAACTCTTGACCTTCGTCATTCTTTACGATATATTCACCAGTATTCATATCTTGAATCTCAAACATCTCTCTTTCTTCTGGTGCATATGCTTCAACAAAATTATCAAATATTCTATTCTTAACCTTGTCTGAATAAACTTTATTTTCATTTAATTTTACAATTTCTTTTAAACTTGAGATAAAATCTCTTTTGCTTAATACTTTTACCATCTCTTTATTCTATCTTTCTAATTTGTGAAAATAATCTTTAACAGCTTTTTCAATTTCTTCATCTGTCATTTTCATATTTTTGTTTTTAGTTAATCCCTCAACATCAATTGCCATTAATTACTCTCTCTAATTTTGTATAAAGTAAGATATAATTATTCCGAGTATGATAAGAGATGAAAATATTTTTATACTAAATAACTCTCTTTTCAATTTGAGTCTGTTCAATCTTTTGTTCATTGATTACATGCCTTTTCTACTAATTCGACTCATTCCGTCACCTCAATTTTTTCATAGCTCCCAGTTTCCATGCTGTCGATTTCTTGCTGGGTGAATTGAGACTTTCGGGTCATATCATAATATGGAGCTGGGTTCATTGTGTGATGAAAATAATCATTCGTCTTATCCAATTCAAGATACGATGTTGTCAGTTTATTTCTCAAATAAAACAGATGTGGTTCTTCGACTTGATAGTTACCAGTGATAAAAGATAGAGCGAACTCTTCTGGATGATTAAGGAGCCAAACAATTGCTTCATTCCAATACTTTGCAGGGCATTCGTCAAATTTACTATTGAATGCAAACGTTAAATTATTGCCTGCTTTTTTCACTTTAGTGATAAATTCACCCACACACTCAGGCACGACTGGTAGGGTTTGCTGTTGGAGTTTGGATTTTAAATCAGAAATTTCTTTCACTAACTTTTTATTGTCATCAATAAGATTTTGATTTGCTAGAGCGAAACTCCCTCCAATTGCTTTCATATCCTGAAACTCTTCGTCTGAGTGCCAGTTACCGAATTTTTGTATCAAATCGCTTAAGCAGTACCAATATGTAATTCCAGCATTAAATTCTAAGAATTTTTTTCGTGGTTTTATTTTCTTTAATTCTTCTTCAAACTTAGTCATTTCATTTTCTCCTTCTCTCGGTTGTGTTGGTTCACTCGTTCTTTTCGGTTTTTCTCTAAATGTTGCTTTATACATTGTTATTACCTCTTTCACAACTCTATTATATCAAATTATTCTCACTTTGTCAAATATAAAGTCTAATAAACTGTTAAAATTAATTAAGTTTCTAGTTTCAAGTTTTATCAGCCCATACCCTGACATGTTTCTTGAAAAATAAAAGTTAATACTATCAAGCATTAACTTTTTAATAAATTACAACTATATTTTCGTTGCTCTCTTCATAATCTTCGGTAGTTTCTTTAACTCCGTCAATGTATAAAGTTTGAAATTCTTCAAAATCGAACTGAACTTCAAGTTTTTCATCAAACTTTGTAAGCTGTTCAATTAATTCCTTTACTTTCATTTTGCTCTCCTTTACATTGATATTAGTTTGTCTGTCATTCTGAGACCTTGCTTTTCGCAACATCAAGAAATTCAATCTGACTAATTCGTACTTCTGACATTTTTCCATTGATTTCTACAACAGCAATAGGATAAACGACAGTCCCCGCTTTAAATCCACCAACCAATGGTGAGTCTCCATGAGTATAAGAATGCTGAAATAATCCCATGAAAGTTCCTTTGACCTGCTTTTCACTACTAAAAGTCACCAAGCAAGGTCTTGTTTCTAATTCAATTTTCATTCTTCCACCACTTCTACTAAATCAACCCCAAGAGCTTTCCCTGTGAGGTAGGCAATAGCAATATTAACTTGATTTTCATCTGGCAGTAATGCTGATAACTGTTCACCGATTTCGTAGTCTATTTCCTCTGCTCGCCATAGAAAATGCCAAATACTAGAGTTATGTTGTTCTCTGATGAATGTAATAAAAATATCATCTAGTTTATCCGCAATTCTTTTCTGAATCGTGAGCTGGGGACGTTTTCTTTTCCCGTTTTGTTGGATAATATCTCTCCAACCTTGAATTTCTTCACTCATTGTCGCTCCATTCAATTTCTTCTTGTGTCAACCCATCTACACCTATTGGACCAGCAGGACACCCTAGAGTCCCAGTACTCGCTAGTGCCTTCCGAGCAATATCATTTATCGTAGGAGATAATGATGATAAGGTAATAATTTCTGCCAATGAAATATGATATAAAGCGTAGTCCTCTCGCATCTTTTTGATATCATCACGTAATCTATTATTCTCGTCTCGTAAGACACGTACTTCATTCTTTAATTTACTCATCATCATTCCCTTCTAGTCCTCTCAAGAGCTTCATAGCTTCTTTGTTTGAAATAGGTTTTTCAACCTCCTCATACTTAACATAAGAAACTTTCCCACAGTCAGCACAAGTATATTTTTGTAAATGAATTTTACCACCCATATATCTACGATTGTGTATACAAAATATTTTACTCATCATTTTCTCCAATCGCTGCTAGTGTTTTTTCTAAATTGGGCAAAATCCAGTCTGTTTGAATAGTTCCTAAATGCCCATCGTGTTTAATCGTTCCAACAACATGCTCAATATTCTTTTTCGCAGTGTTAAGCTGTTCTTGGAGTTCGTCTCTTTCAGCACGTAATGAATATATATATTTAACTTCTTGGAGTTCAAGTTCTCGTTTACTTAAAAGTTTAGGTTTTCCTACTAATTCTAGGCTCATTCTCCGTCCTCCACAGGAACAAGCTCAATCTCATATACTGTAGCTTGATGTTCTGTTAACTCGATTATGTTTTTCTTAAATTCTTCGGCTTCGGTTCTTGTACCAAAAGTTTTAAAAAAGAACACTCTTTCTCTATCAAACACTTTTACAGCATATCTCATTCCACCACCTCAATATTCTATTACTCTATAGGGAATATTATATCTCTCTGCCACATCAATCATGTTAGATGTACCTTTTGACTTCATGTCCCAAAATGCTACTAGCATTCCTTTTCCATTATTCTTTACAGAGATTCCCATCTCTGCGTTTCTCCGATGACCTGCACCACGACCAAACAATTCCCATTGAGCTGGATGTCTTTCTACCTCATATCCCTTATCACGAGCATATCTCTCACCTAACATATCTGCTCCACTTGCACCACCTGAAACAATTACGATTGGTTCTTTAACATCTTCCAAGATTTTGCCTAATGATTCTTTAAGATATGAATAATTTTCGAAGTCACGTCCACCAGCTATGATGACTTTAAATACTTCACTCATTCTGCATACTCCTTAGATTACCATTTTCCAATTTTCCTAGTGAATATTGAACCAAGAATAACACCTACTACGAACGTAATGACTCCACCCACCAAGAAATAAAATGATGGATAAATGACTGTTGATGCACCAACTACTGCAAAGAATTTCCATACAAGTAATGAGATTAACCATACCCAAAATGCAATGTTCATTACTGTTGCTCCAACCCAAATTAAAATAACTGCTGCTGTTTCTTTCATAATTTTTCTCCTTAATTTCTATAGTTCTATTTTATCATGTTTTTTATATATTTGTCAAGCATAAACTTTCGTTCTTTTAATATAAAACTACTACTTCTTTTCTATCTTCATCATAATATTCATTAGAAGTATACACATCATCAATGGGCATGGTGCTGAACCGTCCGTCATAATCATATTGAACTTCCATTTCTTCGTCAAACTTTTCTAGTTCTTTGATTAGTTCTTTTACTTTCATTTAATCATCTCCGTATTTTTTATTTAGCCATTTATTAATAAGCAAACCTGTAATTAAAATTGCTAAAGTTAATACATCATTAAAATCCATATGCTATTTCCTCCCATGATACTAGACCATCTTCGTCTAGTTTTTTGATAAATGTTTTAATGCTTTCTTGTGAGTACCCCTCAACATCTCTAATATGATGTAATTCTTCTAAGAGATTTTGGTCTCCTTTTATACTACGAGTTTCATAATAGGGAATGTTTGTTTCATCTTTATATACCTCAATCATTACTAAATACATGCTATTTTGTTCCTTTGGAGTTGTTTAAGAATCCAGCACCAGCTTGTTTGAATCCATTAATAATTGCCATTTTATAATAACTATGAGCTATGTATTCACAACACTTAACTACAACGAGCAATTCTTCTTTTGTTAATTCGCTTTTTTCTTTGTCTCCGACAGTTTCTCTCACAATACTAGTTACTTGGTCAAGTCTTTGTATAAATCCTTTATATGTTCTCATTTGTTTTTCCTCGATAAATTCCAATTCATAGACCCCACCCTTAACATCTTCGACTTCTTCCATTTTAAATTTCTTTGCAAAAAGTTTATTAGATACAAGAGTTCCATCAGATGCTAAATACAAGTCTTTGTAGTCAACAACTTCATTACCTTTAATCTCTTTATAAGCAACTGTATTGCGGAGATAACAAAGGGGTTCTTCAACAGTTTGTTTTAAATTTTTCATTTTACGTTCAACTCCTCAAATCTTTCGTATAAGTTATATGATGGTGGTTCTTCACTACTATAACATTTCCACAATTCATTAACTAATTTTGTGTATTCTTCTGCAAGACTTTCTTCTTTCGGAAAAGAGCCAGAGATGTATATTGCTTGGTCTGCAAAGTCAGCAATTTCTGATTCAGAAGATGTCTCAGCAATATGTCTTAAACAATTTAATAAATATTCTTCTTTAGGTGTTATCTTCATTTTTATCCTCTTCTGCTGTTTTATTTATCATTCCCAGAAATAAAGATAGAATCCAAATTACAAACACAGAGATTGAAAAAGTAAGTACTGGTTCTGATGATATAAAACTAAATATCCAATACCCAAATCCAAAAAATGATAAAGTGAACACAATTAGCATCGTTTCTTTGGGTCGATAAAATATGAATATTATCATTATAGCTAAAATCCAAAACATTTAGTTCTCCTTTATTTGTTTTGTCTATATTATATATTATAACATAATCACGCCAAGTTGTCAATGAATATGTTGTTACAGTTTCCTAACAAATAAAAAAAGGAATCTTTAGACTCCTTAAAAATCTGCTACTTCCTTTTGAACTTTCTTAAAAGTTTCAACTTCGTAACTATCTTCTTTAGTTGTATATTTAACAATAAAGATATAATCGCTAAACATCTTATTGTCAATTACATATACTTCCTTTGCGTCTCTGAGACTTCTATCGAACCACATTTCAAGAACCTCTTCTTTTGGAACATTTAATTCTTCTCCTAATTTAATTTTCATTCTATCATGGAGTTCTAATAGATTTAAATCTTTAGAGTACTGTTTGCTTATTAAATAACTTCCGAACCACCATATGGCGATAATAAGAATTATTCCATATAGAGGAACTAAATCAGCTATAATATCTACCATCTTCATCCTCCTCATAATGATAATAATGCTTCCGACACACTGGAACATAATCCTCATCGCCTAGTTGAAACTGTTCGCCTTTATAAATTGGTTTACCATCTACTAGTCGTAAATTCATTGTTGCCTTTTTACCGCATGTGTGATGTTCGCAGACGGTTTTGATTAATTCAATTTCATCTGCAAGCTCTAGTAGAGTTTTAGAACCCTCGAAGAGAGCATTTCTAAAATCGTTTTTCAACCCATAGCATATCACAGGTATTCCTAAAGTATCTACAACTGCACAAAGAGCGACAATTTGTTCAGCAGAAAGAAATTGAGCTTCATCTACTAAAACACAAGCGATGTGATTTTTAAAGTGTTCTTCTTTAATTTCATTGAAAACCTCATCTGTCACAGGTAATGCAAAACTGTTGATTCCAATTCGTGAAATCACTTTTTCACTTCCCCACCTTGTATCCTTACTACTTGTATATACCAATACTCTTTTATTTTGACTTGTATAATTGTGCTTAGTCATCAATAGATGTGTTGATTTACCTGATTTCATTGTTCCATATTTAAAAAATAATTTAGCCACTTTGGCTTCCTTTCTCTTACCTCTTGGTAAGTGTTGTCACCATCGATGTATATGTTCTGTGATTAACTTCTATGTTTGTAACACAAGACCTGCTTTAACTATAAGCTCTAATCTATCTTCTTCATATTGTGTTGCAAGACTTCCATTACAAAGCAATTTAAGACTTAATTTAGATAATCCTGATATTTCAGACGCTTTCTCATATCCACCTGCGTAATAGAAGATTAACTGACGTATCATTTCTAAACTGTAGTAACCCATTCTCTCTCGATATATTTCGTATATCTTATTCATTGCGATATCATCAAGAACCTTATCATATATTAAATTGCCTGAATCATCAAATTTAGCAAATTCTTTAATAACGATTATTTCACCTCTTACCTCAAAAGTTTGGGTTATTCTTTTAACCATTTTAAACCTCTAAGCCTACTTTACTTTACGAACTGCCTTTGTCAAGTCATCATGCTCTTCAATTGGTAGAACTGTAACTTGATATCCTGCCATGTTAATTCCTAGTTTAATCCCTTTAAGAACTTCGTTCATGTTGTCACGAGCAATGTCGCCTTCTATAATCTTTACATTGCGGTCTACATCAAATATTTCTACGGTTATTTTAGATGATTTATCTAAAAAACCACTTTCATAATGATTAACAACCTTCAAAGTTTTTATTAACATTAAATAGCACCTCCAACTAAATAATCTATTGTTGTGGTTCGATAATATTCATTGTCAACAATTTGTTGAATAATCGCATAATCGTCACTCGTTTCATATCTTGCCAAAGAAGTTAGTAATTCACGAGATTTTTTTGTAAATTCTCTAATGAGACTTAACAATTCCTCATTTGTTTTCTCAGGCAATTCTTTTTTAAATTTATCTCTTGTTTCATAGTCAATCAAAGTCCATAACCTCCATTCTTCATTTCTCTATAGAATTGCTCCACAAAGTCTTCATTGTCTAATTCAAAGATATTATCATTGTCAAATTCTTTGATTCGAGAATTGATAATTAAAGTTAAGTTGTTTCGATATTCACGCAGTTGTTCAATTTTATCATTGAGTATTTCAAGCTCACTCATATATTCTTTGAATGGTTTTTCTCCTCGTTGATAGCTTAATTGCAAGCGAATAATGCTTTCATTATACAAATCAATATCGCAATTTAACTCATCTTCATACTCAATTAATTGTGTCACTTCCACATGACTAAAATCTCCATCATATTTATTCATTTCTATTTCCTAGATGACTTACCAAACTGTATTCCTCTCGTTGCTTTCTTATCCAGATTAGATTCATACCTTTCATAAGTCATTGATTCTTCTTTCTTTTCTTTTTCTTTTCGCAACCACATTACTGTCATAATAGCGTAGTTGGCAATATCGAGGAATGAATCCTCTACTGACTCGTCTTTCACTTTAAGCTCATTCTTAAGCGAAGTTTTTACACGGTCAAGTTTCTCTTGAACTCTCATTGCCGAAACAATTAAGCCCCACTCATCCAAACTCTTTTCGAATGAATTACCATAGTCTGCGTTTTTCTTCACAAACATGTCATGAATTTCTTCAATTATTTTTTCGTGTTTTTGTGCATCATTCATTTTATTATATTCCCCTTAGATACCATTAGGTTTTAAGCTACGTCTAGCTTTTTCTTCGTTAATTTTCTTCAATTCTTCTTCTTGTTCTTCTAAACTATCAAGATAAGCTTCTGAACTAAGTTCTGATTCTTTTTTAAATTTGTTATAGACATCAGGTTCGTCAGTATGCCATATTGCTAGTTGATTTTTAAGAAGCGAAAACTCTAGTTCAGTGTTATTTAAGAAAGTAAATACTACATCATAAAGTTTATCAGACGCGTTTTCAGAAACATCAATGTTTTCGATTAATGTGTTTAATGGAACACCAAACATTGTTTCAATGAAATTTCCTACAAAATATGGTTCACGTTTTCCATCTACTTCTGAGATTAATGATATTCCTAATACTTGTTCTTCCAATTAAATCTCCTTTCCGATTAATATTCTATATACATATAATTATATCATATTATATTCAATTTGTCAAGTATCGAGTGTATACAAAAAAAAGAGAAGATTTACTCTCCTCTTTTAATTTTCTTGATTATGGATAAACTACCCATGAACCTGCTGGCAATCCACGAGCCATATTAATTTGTTCACCAAGTGTCATACCTGCGTATTCACCATGACCAAGCAGTTGGAAACCATTACGGTTAGTCATCTACGTTTACAGTCCACCCTTTTAACTTACCCTTACTAATAACTTTTCCACGAGAAGAAATTTCTACATACTTAACACCAAAATGTTCTGATAGTTGTTTTACGCTATCAAAGACAAGAAACTGGTTGCCCTTTTTGGCGTAAGCCTTTTTCTTAACATTCTTTATATTCTCTCTTGCGTTCTCTTTCTGTTTCAAAGCTTTTTCAGTCATTGTTCTTTTTCGACCAGTTAACGCTTTGGATAATCTTTGTTTTGAAGTTCCATAGTTAGAATTTTCCATAGGTGTAACCCATTCTAAATTACACAATCTATTGTCGTTTTTTATCTCATTTTTATGATTTACTAAATTCTTATTTTTATCAGGGTGATACCCCTCAAAAGTTATCAATACAAGCCTATGTACTTTCTTTGTAGATAGTCCTCGTATATTAGCTATTTCATATCCATCTTTATCATGAGAAAATTTGATAAACCTACCTGTATCGAATGATAACATTTTACCTTTTCCATTTATAGGTCTACATGATTTAATTCTACCTAAGTTACTTATGTAATACCCTTTTAAGGGTAATTCTTTCCAGATTTCATCCAATAGATGTACCTCACAATCTTTCGTCTTGTGTTTAGACTATATCATCATCAATAAAAATTTACTTATTGATGTTCCGCACTAACTAGGTTACTAGTATATGTAGTCGTTGAACCTTGCTTCTCTCATTAGAGATGCCTTGGATGCTGATTGTCCAATCTTGTATATTTTTAGAGCATTCAACTGTACCCTCACGAGTTATGTTTGTAGCTATACAAGCTTAAGGAGTTTCCAGCAGTTCACGGAATTTTATATGGGCATTTCCTATACTGTTAACCCATAAGCACCTGATGATGCATTAGTTGCTGTTACAGACCCACCAGATTCACGAGAAATGATATAAGCCCATTCGCTTGCTGAGTATCCAGCAGACATTCCCGCACCAGCTAAGTAATTAGCTAAAGCGTTGACGTCAACTGTTCCTGATGTCTGATTAAGGTCAATTCCACCAGCAGAAGCAGAATTTGTTGCAGGGGCAGGAGGTGCTTCTTGAACTGGTGCTTGTTCAGGTGCTGATTCCACAGGCGTTTCATCTCCTTGTGTAGAAGTTTGAACTTCATCTTGTTTGTATGCTGTTGATACGACTGTAGCTTTTGTTTTATCAAACCCTTCGCCATCTACAATAAGTTTTTGACCTGCAAAGATTAAATCTGCATTAGAGATTTGGTTTGCGTTATTTGCATGTGTTACTGAAAAGTGAACACCATATTTTTCAGAAATTTTAGATAGGGTGTCACCAGATTCTACTACATAAAAAGTAGTGTTTCCTTCTTTGACTTCCTCTGCTTTTGCATATGTTGGAAGTGTAGCACCGAGTGTCAAAAGCGTTGCTGTTGCGACAGTTAAGATAGTTGATTTTTTCATTGTATAAGTTTTCCTTTCGGTGTGAATTAATTCACACTCTAGTTATTTGCTTTTCTTTATTTTTTAATTAAGTCACTAATGACTTTTGTGAAGACTGCGATATCCTGCATTGTATCTAGTTTTAACACCTCACCTGAATTATCAACTGAGTTATAAACAATGAGGACATTATCTGTATTGAATGTATCCATGAACGAGTTACCTTGTTCGAATGAATTTCCAATTACATCGTTTACGATTTTATCTAAATCATATTTAAAACCAAGAGCGTAGAGACTCTCTTTGATATGATTCGTGAAATCATCTACATCGGTTAAAAATTTTTCATTAAAATAAAATAATGAGAGATGTTTATATGCAGAGTTGATTTCATTTGCCATAAGGAAAATAATTTCATTTCTGTCTTCTGTAGTCTCTGCTTTTTTGAGTTGTCCGAGAAGGTCACACACTTCTTTCTTAGAAAGATTTACAGCTTCATCAGAAGATAAAGGTGTATGGTGTACGAGCTCTAGTTGAACCTCATCAAAAACATTATTATGTTTTTTAAGAGCTTCAATCTCGTCATAGATTTCAAAGTATTCAATAGCATTAATCATATCTTGCATAGTATTGATTTTGATATTGTGTTCTTTGATGAAGTTATTGAAGTCTTCCGCAAAAATGTTTATCATTTTTTTCTCCTTTTCTTTACGGTATTTATATATTATACCATAATAAGAGAGAAATGTCAAATAGAATGTTATGTCATTTCTCTTACAATAATGTTACTTATTTTTTAAATTGAAGAAGTCAAGAAGATTAGTCTCACGACTTGTATTCTCAAATTTCTTCAATGACGAATTAATCGTTGAGATATCTCCTAATACGAGCAAGAGTTCTTTCGCACGACTTGTCATAGTGTAGAGCAGGTTACCATTCATTTGGAATTTAGAACTACGTTCAAACAGACAGATAACTACCTTGAACTCAGAACCCTGAGATTTATGACCCGTAATCGCCCATCCATGAATGATTGATTGATTATTAAAGTCTGTAGTACTAAAAAGAAGGATTGAGTCATCGAATTTAGCATAGACAGATTTACCTTCAAAGGCTACAATATGTCCGATATCTCCATTTACAATATCTGTCTTTTTGTTGCTATAGGTGTATATTCCACTTTCTGCTTGATAATATACAGGTACATCTTTACGGTTTTTCCTATTAAGGATTCTATCACCTATACGAAACACAACGTCTGTCCCATCTGTTGCTGAACTAAACTCGTTAAATGATTTATGAGGATTAATAAATGATTGAATGCTGTTATTTATAGCAACTGTTCCATTTTTACCCTTTTTGGTTGGACTAAGAACTACGATATCATCTGCTGTATATTTACCAGTTTTGATAGTATTTTTATATGCGGTAAGAACTTTATCAATTGGTTGTTCATTACGAGTCAATGACATATCGAAAACACAATTATTACCAAAAACTTTACGAGAGTTGAATGTGTTTGGTAGAAACTGTTCACCTTGACGAATCTTAGTTACAATATCTAAGATACCACCTTCGCTTTGACGAAAAACTTTGGTAAATCTATCAATTTTAATAACAGAGTTATTTGTGCAATCATAAAGGAAGTTCCCAAATGACACCGATGGAATCTGTGAACCATCCCCCACAAAGATAATTTTCTTACCCATTGGAATTGTCTTAAGAAGTTTTTCAGCTAATTCAACATCAATCATTGATGCTTCATCAATCAAGTAAATATCGAAACTTTGTTCACTTAATTTAGAACTGCGGATAAATGAGTGGATAGTGTAGGCAACGTTACCAGTTACCTCTGTGATACGTTTACGAGCCATACCTGTTGGAGCTAGGAACAATACTGACTGATTTGTCTCTTTAGTGTATTCAAGTAATATTGCCTGAGCACTAGATTTACCAGAACCAGATGAACCTAAAAGGAAACTAATTTCAGAATTAAATAAGTTTCGGAAGAAATTACTTTGTTCTTCGCTAAGATAGAATCCTGACTTATCACCAAACTTCTTGATTATTGAATCCATATCTGCAATAGCAATTTCTGGTTTTTTACAGGAGCGACTAGTTAATTCTCTGAACACATTCCACTCTGTCATAAATGTACTAGCAGTAGAATATTTTCCTTGGAACTCGATAATCTTACCCTTAAATAATGTCTCATCTTCTTGTGCACGTCTCATAACATCGAATATGTTGTCTGTGCGGATATGAAAAGTTCTAAGTTTAACCATTCTGCGAATATAATCAATGTTTATATCAAGAAGAGTTTGACTTCCTTGTTCAAGTTTACGTTTCTCTATGCGAGTGTTTCCATTTTCTTGATTTTCTGAAATGTAATATTCAAGTCCACTTACGATGCGTTTTTCATCTTCTTTTTTAGAACCCTCTTGTTTAAGGTAGATTTCATCAATACGCTTAAATCCAATACCATTAATCTCTGTCAATCTGAAAATGTCTTTTTCTACAATATTCTTAATTACTTTAAACACAGTATGTTTGCGATAGATTTTCAAGATTAATGAATCTGTCATACCATAATCAGAAAGAAAAGCATAAGTCTTAGCATATTCTGATTTACTTTTAAGTTGTTTAATAAATGATTCGTAAGTTTTCTCTCCAACACCTTTAACATTCGCTATAATTTCATTTCTATTTAACTCATCAAATAAGAAGTCAACAATTTTAACATCATCATTATAGACTTTTGCAAAATTCTCAGTTGTGGTGACTCCTAGGACTGAACGAAGGAAATCCCATTGACCTTTTGCTGTTTCTGGAATGTCATCTACTGGGATACGTGCAGTATATCCATCTGGGTATTTAGAGTTCGTTGACGGACTCAAGTATGCTGGGGTTGGTACATCAATCTTCAAATCCATAAGATTATCCCCAGTGATTGTGATGTTTCCATATTGGTTTAATTTAACTACACCTTTTTCTACTACGTTACAAGCTAATACCGAGAACGAGCTTTCATCTTCTTCATTAATCGTTTGGAAGATAACTCGTTTAGGTATTACTGTGACTGAAAGTTCATTGTTTCTTAGGCTTACCATTTTTACCTCTATTTCTTGTTTGCTAATTCAAGTACTTGAATTTGTGTTTGACGGTCTAGCTTACTAATAATATCATATAAATCATCTTTTGTCAAATCTTTCAAAGAAGACAAATCAGGTTCATTACTTGTTAATGATATAGTAGGCATATTATCCATTGTCTTTTTAGCTAAGTATACGTTTAACGTTGTTGTTACATCAGCATGATTACCTTGATATTGCATTGCTTTAATATCGTAATTTGTTTGAATAGCTACTTCTTCAATACTTGCCTTTTTAAAACTATGGAAAGTGATGTATCTATCACCGAAATCAACTTTATTATTAATCAGCTTCATCATACGTTGAACGGTTGTGTTCGATAAATTGAAGATATTATCACGATTAACTATTTCTTTGTATTGTATAATTTCTTCATAAAGTTCATCGTCAAGTTTCTTAGTAGACCACTTATTTCCTTTGTCTAAGACCTTAATAACATTTTGTCTATTCAGAGTAGTTATATTTGCGAATTTAAGGGTCATTAGAGCATGTTTACGGAATCCTGTGACAAATGCTAAGCGAATAAGTAAGCCCTTCTCAAAACCGTTTTTAGAGTCTTCTACGACCTCTATACATTTACGAACCTCTTCAATTGACATTGAGTCATAACTTTTAATATCATGTTCTTTTAACTTGTGCATTTCAAATGGTTTACTGTCTTGCACTATTTCATATTTAACAAGTTTATCGAATAGCTTTTTAATTGCAATCATCTTAATGTTGATAGATGCGTTTTTAAGCGTTCCTATGAGTCCATTTCGGTACTTCTCTACATCTATATAAGAAAAGATTAAATCGTTCCTAGAAAGCTCATATAAGCTCTTAGAGCGTGTTGCTTTAAAGAAGTCTTTGATTGCTGTTTCATAAGTTACTTTTGTATTATTTGATTCAACCCCTGCTGACTCTAAAAATGATTGAATAGCATTGTATACTTCATAATCAGGTTTTGGTACAATTGATAATACATTTGCTTCGACTACGTTCATATCTATCTCCTCTCATTCAATTGTTATATAACTATTATACCACAATGTCGCTGAGAGTTCAATACTTTTCAGTTTACATTTATCTTACTATTATAATACAAAAAAAAAGCATGCCACGGGAAAATATCCATAACACACAAAAACTGTTTTGAAAAAACGGACCTTCGGGAGGTGTAATTTTGAAAGTTGGAAAACGGTCTTTCCCCCCCCTATTGTATATAAGAATAATAGACCTCTCTCGTATCTATCCTATATACTCAAATCGACTTCATGCCTGACACCTTCGATTAACGGTGGAATAACTTTTTCCGTAATGCAGGGGACGTTCTGCTTACGTGGTTACAGCAACTTACATTACAACTTAAAAAGACAAATAGATGTTATTCTCCCTAACTCATTACTTTTCGATACTTACTCAGCCGAATTTCATATACATACTGTTGTAATCATCAGGTAAGAATACAACATATTCAATTTTATTTCTTTGCGACTTGAAAAGCTGGGCTAAAGCCCTTGGGCGCTTTTCTGGCGTCGTCTTTTCCTTTCACGAGCCGAGCTCGTTCAAGAAAAAGGATAGTACTTTGTCTTTTTCTGCTTGTACTTAACAGCTTACACACTCTCACTGAGCCGAGTAAGATTATGGAGACCACCATTATCCTGTTTTATTGTTATTTTACAACGGAGACCACCGTTATCCTCATCAAGTTTTATTTTACAACGGAGACCACCGTTATCCTCATCAAGTTTTATTTTACAACGGAG
>OLZE01000925.1_pt1 | contig 16563 bp, 10 predicted proteins | sample 1674091 | NCBI WGS metagenome assembly OLZE01 (sample SAMEA103958143, study PRJEB25191) | human gut metagenome | biome: human-associated habitat [ENVO:00009003]; feature: intestine environment [ENVO:2100002]; material: feces | place: Germany | collected 2013/2015
AAAATGCAGATTAGTAATTTTCTTCTTTCTATTCTTTGTTCCTTTGCCCATTTGTTTTCTATTGATGAATTAAAAAATCCTCTCCATATTCTTATTTGGAATATAGAGAGGATAATTTTATTGACGAGAGTTGCATGGGGTATGGTGAGATGAAATCATAATTGGGGAATAAATTGCACAAGACTTTCACAAGTATCCTCCCGTCAATGCCTAAAATCATGGCAAAATTAATTAAATACTTTTTTGAATCGCAATATTTATTAATTTATCTTATGGTAATTATGAAATATTTAATATATTGAAGATATTTTGCACTAACTTTCTGTAACTCACTGATTTTTCTTATGTTTGCCGATTAAATACTAAAAGAAGGGAGTAAATATGTCCACACCTATATTATATAATGACTTTCCAACGTTTTTGAGGAAATACTTTTCTTATAAAGTACAAAAGATATCATTAAATGCCGGGTTCACGTGTCCTAACCGGGATGGAACGAAAGGGTGGGGAGGCTGTACATATTGTAACAATCAAACTTTTAATCCCGATTACTGTCGGACGGAGAAGTCCATTACTACTCAGTTACAGGAAGGAAAATACTTTTTTGCACACAAATATCCGGAGATGAAGTATTTAGCCTATTTTCAAGCATACACAAATACGTATGCGGAGTTGGAGGGGCTAAAACGCAAATATGAAGAAGCTTTAAAGGTTGACGGTGTTGTAGGGCTAGTGATTGGAACTCGGCCGGATTGCATGCCGGAAGGACTGTTGCATTATCTGGAAGAACTGAATAAACATACTTTCCTCATGGTAGAATATGGTATAGAAAGTACTTGTGATAAAACTTTGCAACGTATCAACCGTGGGCATACGTATGCGGAAACAGTGGAGGCTGTAGAACGAACGGCTGCCTGTGGTATTCTGACAGGTGGGCATATTATTCTTGGACTTCCGGGAGAAACGCATGAAACGATGGTGGAGCAAGCCGGAATCCTTTCCCGATTGCCTCTATCTACCCTTAAAATTCATCAGTTACAGTTGATTCGGGGTACTCGAATGGCGCATGAATATGCTGAAGTTCCGGACGATTTCCATCTGTTTACGGAAGTGGACGAATATATTGATCTGGTAATCGATTATATAGAACACCTCCGACCTGATATGGTGGTGGAACGTTTTGTTTCTCAATCTCCTAAAGAATTATTAATAGCACCGGATTGGGGATTGAAAAATTATGAATTTGTGGCACGTTTACAAAAAAGAATGAAAGAAAGAGATGCTTATCAAGGCAAGAAGTATAAGGATTCGGAAAAAAGGATTATTTTTGCAGATGATAAGTTTACCACTTAATAACTGAAGAATGGAACATAAAACAAGAATTAAAGGAAATGTCCACTATGTGGGAGTAAATGACCGCAACAAACACCGGTTTGAAGCGATGTGGCCATTGCCCTATGGAGTTTCATATAACTCTTATCTGATTGATGATGAAATGGTGGCATTGGTGGATACGGTAGATATCTGTTATTTTGAAGTCTACTTGCGTAAAATAAAGCAGGTGATTGGCGAACGTCCCATTAATTATTTGATTATAAATCACATGGAACCGGATCATTCCGGCTCTATCCGATTGATAAAGCAACATTACCCGGAAATTATTATTGTGGGTAATAAGCAGACCTTTGGTATGATTGAAGGCTTCTACGGAGTGACTGGCGAACAGTATCTGGTGAAGGATGGGGATTTCTTAGCTTTAGGACATCACAAACTGCGATTTTATATGACTCCGATGGTGCATTGGCCTGAAACGATGATGACCTTTGATGAAACGGAAGGAATTCTTTTCTCCGGTGACGGATTCGGCTGCTTTGGTACATTGGATGGCGGTTTTCTGGATACTGGCATGAATGTAGACAGATATTGGGGAGAAATGGTCCGTTATTATTCAAATATTGTAGGTAAGTATGGAAGCCCTGTACAAAAGGCTTTGCAAAAACTGGGCGGACTTCCTATTTCTGCTATCTGCTCTACTCACGGACCCGTATGGACAGAGAATATTGCCAAAGTGATTGGTATCTATGACAGACTGAGCCGTTATGATGCGGATGAAGGTGTGGTGATTGTGTACGGAAGTATGTATGGAAATACGGAACAAATGGCTGAGGCTATCGCTGCAGAGCTTTCGGCACAAGGAATCAAAAATATAGTCATGCACAATGTGACGAAGAGCCATCCTTCTTATATCATAGCAGATATTTTCCGTTATAAAGGATTAATCATCGGTTCGCCTACTTACAGCAATCAGCTATTCCCCGAAGTAGATGCGTTGCTTTCAAAGATTCTGTTGCGTGAGGTGAAAGGTCGCTATTTAGGTTACTTCGGTTCCTTTACATGGGCAGGTGCTGCTGTGAAACGTCTGGCTGAATTTGCGGAAAAGAGCAAATTCGAGTTAGTGGGCGATCCTGTGGAGATGAAGCAGGCGATGAGGGATATCACTTACACTCAGTGCGAAAATCTGGCACGAGCAATGGCGGACCGCTTGAAGAAAGACCGATAAAACAGTGAATGAGATATTATTTATTAACTAACCTATAAAACAATCGACTTATGAGATTAATTATTCAACCGGACTATCAGTCTGTATCTCAGTGGGCTGCACATTATGTTGCTGCAAAAATAAAAGCTGCTAACCCAACTCCTGAAAAACCATTTGTATTAGGATGTCCTACCGGTTCTTCCCCACTTGGAATGTATAAGGCTTTGATCGACCTGAATAAGAAGGGCATTGTTTCTTTCCAGAATGTCGTAACGTTCAATATGGATGAGTATGTAGGTTTACCGAAGGAACATCCGGAAAGCTACTATTCTTTTATGTGGAATAACTTCTTCAGCCATATTGACATTAAGCCGGAGAATACAAATATTTTGAACGGTAACGCTCCTGATTTGGATGCGGAATGTGCACGTTATGAAGAGAAGATTAAATCATACGGTGGCATAGACCTGTTTATGGGTGGTATCGGCCCTGACGGACATATTGCTTTCAACGAACCGGGATCCTCACTGACTTCACGCACTCGTCAGAAAACATTGACAATGGATACAATTATCGCTAACTCCCGTTTCTTTGACAATGATATCAATAAAGTGCCTAAGACTTCATTGACAGTGGGAGTCGGTACTGTGCTTTCCGCAAAGGAAGTGATGATTATCGTTAATGGTCATAACAAGGCACGTGCTTTGTATCATGCGGTAGAAGGCGCTATCACTCAGATGTGGACTATCAGTGCTCTGCAGATGCACGAAAAGGGTATCATCGTTTGTGACGATGCTGCTACGGTAGAACTGAAAGTAGGTACCTATCGTTACTTTAAAGACATTGAATCCGCTCATCTGGATCCGGAGTCTTTGATTAAGTAAGAAGTGGAATATACTCTATAAAAACGGGCTGCAATCAATTCAACGTTGATGCAGCCCGTTTTCTATATGAACAATCAGAGTATGAACAATTATAAATGGTTCAATTCTCCTCCAGCCAGCCTTTTCCCTGACGCACGATTTCCGGTTCGTTTTCTGTGCATTTTACGACAGTTGACGGCTCTATGCCTCCGATACCTCCATCAATAACAAGATCCACGATATCTCCGAACTTTTCGTCTATAAGTTCCGGATCGGTCATATACTCCAAGTCCTCGTTTTCCTCATGAGGCAGGGTGGTGGTCATGATGGGAGTGTCCAGCAGCCGTGCTATCTCTCGGATGATATGATTGTCCGGCATACGGATACCTACTTCCTTTCGGTTACGGAAAATCTTAGGCAACCGGTTTGTTCCGTTCAGAATAAAGGTGAATGGTCCCGGAAGGTTATGCTTCATAAGCTTAAATACATTATTGTCGACTTTGGCATATTCGCTGATACTGCTCAGGTCATAGCAGATAATTGACAAATTATTCTTGCGCGGATCTATCTCCTTAATGCGACATATCCGTTCTATCGCACGTTCTTTCAAACCATGACAACCGATAGCATACATCGTGTCGGTGGGATAGATAATAAGTCCGCCATCATTCAGGATATCAATGATTCGTTGTAAATCCTGCGGGTTATTATTTTTATCATATAGCTTCAGAAGCATAACCTTTTTCTCCTTTTTTATTTGAGTTTCTTCTTTAAGAAATCCAGTGCTTTCTCTGCCGCCTTTTCCGTCACTTTCTGCTTGACAGAATCTTTATTGGCGGTAGCGGCTGAATCCAGACCTAGTTTTTGTCCCAGTTTGCTGATAGCCTCGTCGGCTACGGCCTCAACAGCCTGACTTGCCATGCTCTTTGTATCAACACTGACTTTAGGAGAGGTAAACGAGCCTCCGATCTTCAAGTCGAGAGTCATCAGCTTGGAAATGTTACCGGCAGAAGCGGGCAGCTTGATCTTTCCTGTATAATCGATGGTTTGGTCGAGTCCTGTACTACCTGAAAGATTCAAGTTGTAGTCACCCATCTTGATATCAAACGGTTTTGTTTCCACACGTCCGTCTTTGATAGTGAACTCCAGTGTCATATCTTTCACTTTCATTTCCTTCAGACTCGGCTGTTTCACAGCGTCGGCAATCTGGTCAATCGCTTTTACTCCACTCAGACTGAGATCGCGGGTGGAGAGGCTGCCGTCCCCTTGCATTGTGTCCAATACAGGGCTCATAGTTGCGTCCAGATCAGTCAATACATTGATACTGCCGGAGAAATTACCTTTCAGGTTTTCAAAGATAGGAGCCATCTTCTGTATCATATCCAGTTCTTTGTAAGCCTGTGCGAAAACGATATTCGACAGTTTGAATCCGGCTTTCATCTCCGGTTTCTTCACGTTGGCGGTAGAATAATATCCATTCATTACTACATTTCCTCCCATTGTATTCATGGAAAGGTTTTTCATGTCTACCTTACCGTCTTTCACAATGAGTTTGCCATTCATGTTGTTGAAGACCATCTTATCGAACAATACTTCTTTCAGATTAGCGTCCATTTGGAAGTCAATGTTACGGGGGACTTCAAAGATTCCGGTTGAAGTAGCAACCGAGTCTGTAGTGGCGGTATTCGGTGTTGCGTCTGTTCCTTCGGCAGAATCACCCATGAAATCATTCAAATTAAAATGATTGGAGCGAATGTTCAGATTTCCCTTCAAGGTAGTTCCTTTCAGTACATATCCGATATAGTTCTCGAAGCGGCTATCGGCTGTGATATCATTCTTTCCGATATTGACGGTCGTTTCGCTCAACTGAAGATACTTCGGAGTAAAAGTGAAAAGGGATTTCTGGATTTCTACATCCGGCATATCTTTCATCTGAAGTTTCATGCCTGTCAATCCGATCGTACCGGCAGCCTGTATATGTTCATATTGTTCCTTTTCTATATAAGAAAGACGGCCGGACATCTGCATATCGGCATTGATCGTTCCATTCAGCTCCATATCACCGAGTGGATACACTTGTTTGATCATACCTAAATTAAGGATGCCCTTTGCTTCCGCTTTAAAGTCCGGGTCGCTGATTGGAGTTTTCACGTTGGCAGTCAGACTGAACGGATTTCCTGTCAGACGGAAGCTGAACGGATTGATGGTAACGGTAGTCAAGTCAATATTTCCTCCCGGATTCTGAACATTGGCGCTGATGTTTATTTGATCTACACCAGCCGGTAGAGCCGGATAGCGGAACATGGCATTCTTGACCTGCATATCGATATTGAATGCGGGTACGGTATCTCCCTGCAGAACGCCTTTGGCAGCAGCAGTCAGAGTAGCAGTCCCGTCAGTTTTCAGACTTGAGAACTCAGTAGCATAGATGGCCGGAATCAACGAAAGAATTTCTTTAAACCCGATATCATTCGTATTAAGTTTCAAATCCATGTCGATAGCGGGATCTTGTAGGGCAACCCAGCCGTCAATACCTGCCTGAATGGCATTAAGGCGGATAGTATTATCCTTCAATGTATATTTATTATTGGCTAAGTCGGCGTCTATATCCATTTTAGCGGAAATATTGGCATCTGCCAAGAAAGGAATGCCGTTCATCTTGTAAGTCAAAGATTGGGTTTCCGCTTCCAGTTGCAATGTGGTACGGTCACTTCCCAAATCGCCGGAACAAACGGCATTGAAGTCGCGGATGTCAGCATACATTTTTCCTTGCTGATCGTCATAAACCAAGTTCATGTTTTTGATGACAAACTGTTGTAGCTTCACCTTGAAAGGAGAAGATTCCTCTTCTGCCGTAGGTGTTTCCTCTATTGCTGTGGTGTCCGGCTTCATGATATCCCAGTTCACTTGCCCGTCCGGCAATACAATAGCGTGCAGCCGGGTATCTTCAATGAAGATTTTAGAAATATCATAGCCACTATCTCCGAAAAGTGAAAATAGATTGATAGCTGCGGTAACCTCTCCGGCTTGTACGAGAGTATCGTTAGCGAATTCTCCTGTACCTTTCAGCCAGAAATCTTCGAGTGTGACAGAAGCCTGTGGAAAGTTGCGGAACAGGCTAATGTTAAGTCTCTCAAAATCAAATTGTGCATTAAGCATTTTGTTGCCTTCTGTCTTTACGATATCGGCTATCTTACCTTGGAAGGCGAAAGGGAGAAGGAGCATGAGGATGATAATAACTCCTACAGTGATAGCTGCGATTTTCAAACCTTTTTTCATTTACTTTTATTTTAAGAGTTTGACGAATATACAAGAGACAAAACTAATAAAACTTTTTGATAATAAAGGATAAAAGGGGAGTTTTATGATTTCTTTTTCCTTAGTTCTTCCGCAATTCTCCATTGCAGTGCAGCTTCTCCTTCTTTTCCTGCTTTTATCAGTGCATCTCCGAAAAGTTCGTGTGCGCCTGCGTGTTCCGGTTTCAGACTGGTGGCTTTATCCAAATCGGCAATAGCCCCTTCCATATTTTCAAGTTTTAGACGGAGTTTTCCCCGGTTATATACAGCTTTGAAGTTGGCGGGATGGAGGCTTACGGCAGTATTGAAGCAGTTTTCCGCGTCAAAATATTCTTTATTATTAAAGAGGGTAATCCCTTTTCGTATCCAGGCGTCCACATAATTGGGATCGAGGCTGAGCGCTTTGTCATAATTGGCAATGGCGGCTCGTGCATCGTGGGCTTGGGTAATACATTCGTTACCCATCAATAAATATTCATGAGCATATTGCCGCAGACGCTCCTGCTGTTCCTGTAATTGTTCCTTGAGTCTCCTATTCTGTTCCTTCAGCGTATTGATGATACCCAGTTTGCGACGGATCAGCCGACGGGGAGCAGGTTTTTCTATATCATAACGGGAATGAATAGCACGGAAGAATTGTTCCAGGCATTCCTCCATGTCTCCTTTGTCGAAAGCACGTGTGGCGGCAACATATTGTACGTCGGCCTGTGCTTGTTTCAAAGCCTTGTCAATAGCCTGACGATTATTAAACCGTCCGGCAAAGTTCACAATCTCGGGCCGGACGAAAACATCTGCCCGGCTGATGGGCTTTTTAAGTTGAATCCCCTCCAGAGAAGTGCACCGGCTGAGTGCCACGTATGCTTGCCCTCCGGCAAATACACCACCTGTGAAATCGATGACTACCCGGCTGAAAGTGAGCCCCTGACTCTTATGAACAGTTATCGCCCAAGCCAGCCGAATAGGATATTGAGTAAAGCTGCCCAATACCTCTTCTTCTATTTCTTTGGTCTTTTCATTGTAACGGTAGCGGATGTTCCGCCATGATTCCCGTTTTACATCACATTCTTTTCCGTCATCGGTGATAACGTATATCGTTTCTTCTTCCTCATCAATTCCGGATATGACACCGATCGTTCCATTCACCCATCGGCGGTCGAAATCGTTTTTGATAAAGATAATCTGGGCACCGGGTTTGAGTACAAGTTCTTGCGAGGTAGGCAGGCTGCTTTCGGGAAAGTCTCCTTCGATAACTCCCTCGAAAGTGATTGGATCTCCCGGCAGTTCCGCCAACTTTTTCTCATTGATAGAGTCTACTGTATCCCGTCTTGTAGCAAGAGTGATGTACATATCGGCCTCCGATTCCTCAATCTGGCTCCCGTATCGGGTATTCAGCAGTTGCAGATCGGCTGCTCCGGCCGTATTCGTACGGATATGGTCGAGAACGCTGACAAAAACAGGATCGGTCTGTCTGTATACTTTCTGAAGCTCGATGGATACCAAGTCTATCTGACCGAATACTCGTGCGGAGAAGAAATAGGGAGTAGGATAGAAGCGGTTCAGGATTTCCCGCTCATCGCCTTTCACTACAGGTTCGAGCTGGAAAACATCGCCTACTAACAAGAGTTGTTTCCCACCAAAAGGTTCGCGCAGGTTGCGTGAGTAGACACGCAGGATACGGTCTACGGCGTCAATAATATCTGCCCGTACCATGGAAATCTCATCGATAATAATGAGTTCCAGTTCTTCCAATAGTTTTCGTTGGGGTTTGGTGTATCTGAAGAATTCGTGAATGCGTCCGCGTTGCAAACTCAGATTCGGATCATCGGGAAGCAAAGGATGAAACGGTAGTTTGAAGAAACTATGCATCGTACTTCCTCCGGCATTGATGGCGGCAATACCTGTCGGAGCAAGTACAACATATTTCTTCTTGGTGTTTTCGCAGACGTAACGCAAGAATGTAGATTTTCCTGTACCCGCCTTTCCGGTTAGAAAAACAGATTGGCGTGTATATTGAATCAGGTTCAAGGCATCTTGAAACTCTGCGTTGTTAGTGTCTACGCTCATGTTGATAAATAGAGTAAATCCCCCTTGTTAAATAATTCCGAAATGTTTCATCGCTTTGCTGATACCATCCTCGTCGATCGGAGCCGTTACGTAATCGGCGGCAGCTTTTACGTCCTTTTCAGCTTGCCCCATAGCCACGCCGATAGCAGCATGACGGAGCATGCTGATGTCGTTTCCCCCATCTCCGAATGCCATCGTGTCTTCCAGTCTGATATCAAAATAACGGATTATTTCGTCTATGCCTTTTTGTTTGGTATCTCCTTTGGCGGTTATATCGGCAAAGGCGGGATACCAGCGGCCTATCTCGCAAGTTGGGATTGACGGGCGGATTTCTCTTTCTTCTTCCTCCGTAATGAAAGGAGTCATTTGTATAATCTCCTTGTCGGTCGCTTCTGCAAAAGAGACGGTCGGGATAACACCCACGTGTAGGAAATCATAAAAAATCTTCTTTACCATCTCGTTGGGCTGGCAAACGGAAATATGATGTTCCTCTACAAAAATGCAGGGTACTCCTTTCTTTTCGCAGAAATCTCCCATTGCTTTTACCTCTTTCTGGGGGATGGCGTTCTTATAAATAACTTGTTCTCCGACAAAACAATAGGCTCCGTTCATCGTGATGTATCCATCAATGAGATTCCGCTTCTGTAGCTCGGAGAGATTGTTGATAATGGCTTTCGGACGTCCGGTAGCGATAAATATTTTATGTCCTTTCGCATGGGCGGCTTCCAGAGCCTCGATAGTGGAAGACGGGATACGGTGAGTATGGAAGCTGACCAGTGTGCCATCTATATCAAAAAATAAAGCTTTCGTCATAGATTCCTTTTTGAATTGAAGACAAAAGTACTATTTTTGTCTCATATAACATAAAAACATCATGCAGTATGAACTATAATTTTGATGAAATAATAAACCGTAACGGTACGGATTCCGTAAAATGGGATGGAGTGGAAGGCCGTTGGGGACGCAATGACCTGATTCCTATGTGGGTAGCCGATATGGATTTCCGTACGGCTCCATTTGTGATAGAGGCTTTGAAAAAGAGGTTGGAGCATGAAGTGCTGGGATATACATTCGCCTGTAAGGAATGGGCGGCTTCCATTATCCATTGGTTGAAAGAACGTCACGGATGGTCGGTCACCGAAGAAATGCTGACGTTTACTCCCGGCATTGTTCGCGGGTTGGCTTTTGCTATCCACTGTTTCACGGAAAAAGGAGATAAAGTGATGGTAATGCCGCCTGTCTATCATCCTTTTTTCCTTGTGGCGCAGAAAAATGAACGCGAAGTTGTATTCAGCCCGTTAGTGTTGAGGAACGGACAGTATTACATTGATTTCGACCGTTTCCGCCGGGATGTACAAGGTTGTAAAATACTGATTTTAAGTAATCCTCATAATCCGGGCGGACGAGTATGGACGAAAGAGGAGCTTTCGCAGATTGCTGATATTTGTCAGGAAACCGGTACTTTGGTTATCTCCGACGAGATTCATGCAGACCTGACTTTGCCACCTTATAAACATCCCACTTTTGCTTTGACTTCAGAAAAAGCACGGATGAACTCACTTGTCTTTATGTCTCCGAGCAAGGCTTTCAATATGCCGGGACTGGCAAGCTCTTATGTAATCATCGAAAATGAGGAACTTCTTCAACGTTTCCGTACCTACATGGAAGCGAGTGAGTTTTGTGAAGGCCATCTGTTTGCCTATCTGAGTGTGGCGGCGGCTTATAGCCATGGTACGGAATGGCTGGATCAGGTGATAGCATATATCAAAGGCAATGTAGACTTTACCGAAAACTATTTGCGGGAATATATTCCTGCCGTCAAGATGATTCGTCCGCAGGCTTCCTATCTTATCTTTTTGGATTGCCGGGAACTGGGATTGAATCAAGAGAGTTTGAATCGCCTGTTTGTAGAAAGAGCGCATCTGGCACTGAATGACGGAACAACATTCGGCAAGGAGGGCGAAGGCTTCATGCGGTTAAATGTTGCCTGCCCGCGTGCTACATTGGAACAGGCATTAAAGCAATTGGAACGAGCAGTCAATAATGAATAAGAACTTTATCGGATATCTGACTGCCCTTGTCCATTACAGGTGTTCGGCGGTTCTGTCGTCAGAATTTGTCGGATTGGCGTAACTGAACTGGATATTACTTTGTTCATTTTCTTTCAGTTCCATATCGTTTCTGTTTTTGGCATACAATGTAATGTCGGATAAATTAAAGTTTCTCGTATAACATATTTTTCCGGGACTGTTTGTCGTTGCCTTGATGGCATGGAGATAGAAATTCTCCAGGCGTAAGGAATCGTTCCATCCGGAAGCAGAGATAAATTCATTTACGTTTTCTGCTTTTACATCAGACAGATACACGTTCCGGAAATGTGGATATCCTTTTTCCGGCGGATTAACGGGAGTCAGCATTACTTTCCAATGCTCGGGAATTTCTTTGCCTTCATATTCTTTGGGCAGGATGCTGTAGCTGTAATTGGGATTCCAGTTTAGATCCGCCGCCAGAACCTGTTGCACATTCTTAGCATTGATTCGGGTCATGTAGATGTTTTCGACTGTTCCTCCGCGATTCATGGCACTTTTCAGTCTCAGTACCGTAGAAGTTCCTTCTGCATCCAGATTGTATCCTAATATATTACGGATACTTCCTGAAGTCTCACTTCCGCAAGTGATGAGGCCGGCGCCTTTGCGGGCTATACAGTTACGTATCACAATTTTTTCGGTAGGACGGTTCACCCGCAGGCCATCTGCGTCTCGTCCGGATTTGATGCAGATATTATCGTCATTGCAATCTATGTCGCAATTTTCAACTAATACATGGGTGGATGAGTCGATGTCGATGCCATCCGTACTGGGACCGTGTCCTCCGATATTATTATTGATTGTTAATCCGTTGATGGTGCAATGGTCGGAATAAAGAATCTGACATCCCCAGAAACCGGTACGCATTAAAGTGAATCCGCTTAATGTGATATCCGAGCTGCGTTCAACGAGGATTCCCCGTACACGTTTGCAGTCATAGTCAACAATCCAACGCAGTCCTTTCGCCTCATATTCTTTCCTCATTTCCCAATATTTATCCCAAAATACCTTTCCCCGACAGTCCAGTGTCCCTTCTCCGCTGATAGATGCGTTTTTCTCATCTATGATATTGATAACTGCCGATGGCCATGTCATTTCGATTCCTGCAACTCTTGAACGGAATTCCGGATAATGGTGAATTTGAGGACTGGCCAGTAAAGTCACACCCTTGTCCAAATGGAGGTTTACTCCGCTTTTGATAAAGAGTGCTCCTGTCTGATAATATCCCGGTTGGAGAGTGACGGTTCCCCCGCCGGAGACGGCACAACTGTCGATTGCTTTTTGTATAGCTGTTGTACTGAGTACAGTACTGTCTGCTACCGCACCTAAAGAATTGGCAGATAGGGTTATATGATTGATAGGTTCTTGCCGACTACCGACACTGTCAACCCATGATAAATCAGGCTGTTGCGGAAGTTCTCCCCATTGGAAGTCTTTTCCGGTTTGTTTGGCAGGAGTGCATGCGATAAACAGAGGTACTGCTACACATAGGGCAAGTATGTTTTTATTTTTCATATACTATATCAGTTTATATACATATCAGTTACCATCCGGCTTCTCTATCTCTGTAAAAGGTGAATTGTTCCAGTGGAAAGTATCCGGATTGTCCGGGTATGCCGGATTGTATGCCGGATCTATTTTTAGGTGCTTCGCTAGGTTAGGTACGGCTTTCTTCATTCCTTCAATCACACATTGGGCTATCTGATAGGCACCGTAAGGATTAAAATGGGTATTATCGGCAAAATCTTGTTTTTGTCCCGGATAAGCCCCTGCCGGATAGTGTACGAAAGCACGCTTTGACGTTTCTGTTCCCAAAGCTTCATAAAGCGTACGGGTCATTTCGTTGAGGTCGATCAACGGAACATTTTCTTTAGCAGCCAGCCAGCGCATGGCTTCTGGATAATCTTCGTGTGTGTCACGGATATGTCCGGTGGCGTCAAAACTCCGGCGTTGGGTGGGAGTGACCAGTACGGGATATGCTCCCCGCGCACGGGCTTCATCAATAAATGTTTTCAGGCTGGTCATAAAAGAGTAATAAGCTCCTTTGCCTGGTCCTTTTTGCTTTTGGTCGTTATGCCCGAATTCCATGAAAAGATAATCTCCTTTCTTTATCTGGCTCAATGCTTTTTTCAAACGTCCTGCGGCAATAAACGTATTGGCTGATTCCCCCGATTCCGCATAATTGGCGATACAAACGTCCGTACCGAAAAAATGAGGTATCATTTGTCCCCAGCTGGCCCATGGCTCGTTGTCCTGGTCGACTACGGTACTGTTACCGCATAGAAAGACGGTAATCACCGACGGATCGGCAGGCTTGATACTGATACTCTGGCATACGGGTGCATCACCGTTAAATTCCAGCGTCAGTTTATCGTCCCAGTTCAGTTTGGCCTTTTCGCGGGGTTTGATTCGTACGGATTCTTTCTCGGAAATGCGGGGATTGCGTTTGTTGATGATAAATGTTTCATCTACGAATTGTCCCTTTTGGGTCGCAAGGTTATCAATGAACAGTCGGCGTGACTCGCCTCTTACTGTTGTCACTCCTGCCTGTTTCTTGTTTCCCAGACGAACGGTTACTTGGTAGTTACCGTCCGGTACACGGACAGAAAAGAAGAAGGGTGCCTTACTGCCTTTTTCCGGTGTATCGGTAAGATCATATCCGTATCCAGTTTCTTCGCTGTAACGCGGTGCATCCGACAGTTGAAAAGTTCGGATTTTCTCCTGTGCGTTTATATAAGGGGCTACCAGAAACAGAAGCCCTATGAAAGTAGTTTTCATATCAGTCTGCTTAATTAATTTTCGGTTTTAGCTCGTCCGGTGAATCTTTCGTATAAGATTTCACATCTCCGGCTATTTTAGTAAATAATGTCTGAATCAGTTCGGGACTTATGACTGTATTCGGGCGGAAAGCATCCGAATTCATATAATCAAGAATCGCTTTATGCATCTGACGGGCAACAATCCTTTTCTCCGGTTGGGAAGTGATGTCCATGCTGGTCATTATCAGTTTGCCGTTCAATACATTAGCCTCGAACAGCATTCCTATTTTACGACTGATAAACCAAGTGTCTATGCTTTGAATAGTCGGTTGGAACTCAGCGGGGAAATGCGTAAACTGCATAACTTGCGCTTTGTTCAATAGTTCCCACCATTGCAGGTTACTGTGATATTCAGTCGGAAAATCACGGAAAAGCGGGTGATAATCATTCAGAAAAATACCTGTCGTATGTGGCGGGCGCATCTTGAACCAAGATGTATTCCAAAAAACGGGTGTGAAATATTGCTTGACCTCCCTGCCGTATTTTATTTTCCCGGCTGCTGTTATCAATACGTTTCCACCTTCCTGCAAGATGGATATCGCTTTCTCGTCCAATGTGTCCGTTGTGTATACGTTTCCTTGTGTAAGTTTCACTTTGTCAGGATATACCCAAAAGTCCCAATCGTTGACAATATCACTGTTTTCCAAACGTACTTCCAGATTCAGTTTTTGGGGAGTACGGATATCGTTCAGTTTCATGTCTATGCTGCCCAACGAGAATAGATTGCCGATAGGAATATCCCGTGTACTAACCACTCCGCGAGCATATATCTTGCCATATTTATCTTTTACGCAATAGACTGTATTTGCTTTTTGCAAAGCTTCTTTTCCGAAGTGGGATATTTCGATATCTGCATGAAACGTTTCGTTATTGGTGTATGTGAACTTGGGGATACGTGCCAATAGAACGGTCGGACTGCAAAAACGGCGGAACTCTGCGGCATTAATGTATCCTTTCTCTTCAAAGAATACATCCAGCAATCCTACCAGTGCCGTTCCCTGACCCGAATAATCATTGAGAGCTAATAATTGGAATCCCGCATAGTCGGGAGTACGCAATGTCTTTTCTATCTCATGCTTGTAACAGATCGCTTGCAGCTTGCCGGAAGCCATCATAAAATCGTGTCCCATACCTCCCATGTGGTTATCATTCAATATATCCCGAAAGATTTCAAAGTTCTTGGCTTTGTTTACTCCGGTATATTTACGTATCTCGTTGAAGTTCGGGAATGCACACCATTGTCCGGTTTCATGGGAAATATACGGCTGTTTTACCGTATCAATTCGGTTACGGTAGTCCGATGTGCTTTCCGGCTGCGCACCGGTCCAGCTGAGTCCGCGCGCACCGGCTTTTACATGATATTGGTTATGGGGCTGCCATTGCCAGCTGTTGCCTACGGAAGCTCCTGTATATACGTGGCGTGGGTCGGTTGCTTTCCAATAATCGACGAATTTGCTTACCCATGGCACCCAGCGTCCGGAAGGCTCATTTCCACACGCTAACATGCAATAAGAGGCGTAGTTTCCATACTGCTTGGTCAAGGCAATCGTTTCGTCCATCAGATACTTGTCGATAGGCTGGCCGTTGCCCAGTCTCGGACCGTGATTAGGCCAGCTTGGACCTTCCGGCTGCAAATAAAAACCGACAAGGTCCGCAGCAATAAATGCGGCTTCCGGCGGACAGAAAGAGTGGAAACGCATATGATTCAGCCCGTAGTTGCGGCAAATGCGGAATACCCGTTCCCATGAAGCTACATCCATAGGAGCGTAGCCGGTAAGCGGAAAATCACAATTCTCTACTGTGCCGCGAAGCATTGTTTTCCGACCGTTCACATAGAACCATTTACCTTTGATGGTAAATTCGCGCATACCGAATTGTACTTCTTTGACTTCTCTCTCTTTGCCACAGGTCAGTGTCGCTGTCAGTTTATAGAGTGCCGGATCAAATTCGTCCCAAGTTAGAAAACCTTCTCCCATCGGTAGTTCCATTTCGATTTTGTTATCTCCGGAACGTACTGAGATATTCTGTTGTACAGTAGGGACGGAATGTTTTTTATCCGAGTTGAAACTTTCAGCGGATAATTGTAACGTTGCTTTGGCAGAGGCTGGTGCGTACAGACTGATTCGCACTGTGGCTTTCCGTTCTTTCAAGTCCGGATATATCTGTATGTCGCTAAAATGAACTTTAGGAGTGGTCTGTAACTCTATGCGTCCTACGATACCATTCCAATTGCCCTGAGTCTGGTCGGTAATACTATGAGAATCCGGTCCTACGTTGATAGCCTTGATACGGTTATCAATGCGGATGGTAATCCGACAAGATTTTCCCGGAGCAACGGCGGCAGTTAGGTCATAAACGTGCGGCACACAGAGGCTATTCTGCATTCCTATTTCCCGGTTATTTACCCAAACGGTGGTTTCTATATGAGGACGTTCTAAAAATAAAATGATCCTGTCACCTTTCCAATCGGATGGTATGGTTACGTTTTTCTGATACCAGGCCACACCTACATAATGTTTGTCCGGAGTCAGGAAGAATGGTAGTTTTACTTGCCCTTCCATTCTGTATTTCTCCATATAAGGATTAAAATAGTAGGAACTGTCGTATAAACTTCCTGTCCATTGCGTGTGTACGGTCACTTCGTCGCCTTTTAACTTCTCGGGCATGGAACCGGGCAGATTGATGTGGTCTTCCAATATTTTTCGAAACCATTGCTCTTTTACGCCTGTATCTTCCCGGTCTATTTGGAAATTCCACTTACCGGATAGATCAAGAGCATTGCTTTGACCTGTAACGGTCGATATCGAAAGAAATGCAAGAATAATACTGCCTAGAAAATGTTTTATCATGATACGTAAGATTGATATATTTTCGTTATCTTTTTCCAAGGATACT
>OLZE01000934.1_pt1 | contig 16471 bp, 18 predicted proteins | sample 1674091 | NCBI WGS metagenome assembly OLZE01 (sample SAMEA103958143, study PRJEB25191) | human gut metagenome | biome: human-associated habitat [ENVO:00009003]; feature: intestine environment [ENVO:2100002]; material: feces | place: Germany | collected 2013/2015
TACAACCCCCACAACAGACTTTCACTGTCTAGATATATGCCATGCCCGGCATACCAACAAGGATGTGGAATTCTAAAGTTCCACATCCTTTTTCATTAAGAAAGACTTTTTCTGTGAAAAAGTCACACGTCATATTATTTTTCTCCTGTATTCTTTACTATTCGCGTACACCAATTTAAAAGAAAGAAAACCCAATCAATATAACATAATGTGGATTGGGTTAACAATACTTAGTTATTAGAATGTAGTAATTTATTTGGAATATACATTAAACCTCGTTTAAACACATCCCAAAAACTTAATGATCGAAGCATTCGATCTGCAGGTACATATTCTCTTATAGCACGCAGTGTTTTTTTGTTGTCTTTTGTAGAGAAAGTAAAGTATGTTTTCTCATTTATAAAAATCACAAAGCGAGAAATACTTTTATTAAATAAGACACTTGCTTCTACTCGATCAATTGTATCCCATGGAATTTGAATACAATCTTCAACATTTCTTTCATTATAGAATTCAAACGCTTTATTTCCAACCATGACATTTCCATTTGTACTTAATCCTGCAAAAGATGTTGCCTTAATTGTTAAATCTACTTTTGAATTTAATGATTGTGCCATATGTACCTCCTTAAGCTATTACATAATTCCGATTACACGACCAATAATACCAACTACGAATAATGCGATGATAATTGTGATTGGAGAAACTTTCTTCTTCAATAATTTACAGCATAATAAAGTTAATAATAAAGCTGCAAGACCAGGAATCAATGAATCTAAGTTTTGTTGTAAAGTTGTAACTTTGATTTGATTTAAACCAGTAGCTCCTAATGAAGAATATTGTTCTAATGCACTCTTAATTCCGTCTGCATTTCCTTTAATTTGTGACCAATCAATGTATGCACCTTCAGATTGAGTAACACTTGAAACAACTGGAGTAAACGAAATACTTACCCAACGTTGAACCAATGCACCAATGATAAACATACCTAAGATACTTGCACCTTGAGTGATTTTTCCAAGAAGTCCACCTGACATATCTTTAGCAATTTTAGTACCTACATTGTAACCAAATTCTTGTGTATACCACATGAATGCTAAACGAATTACGTTCCATAATACGAAGAATAAGATAGGTCCTAAAATGTTTCCACTTAATGCTAAAGAAGCTCCTAAAGCACCTAAAATTGGACGCATTGTAAACCAGAACACTGGGTCACCAACACCAGCTAAAGGACCCATCATACCTACTTTAACACCTTGGATTGCAGTATCATCTACATTTTCACCATTTGCTTTTTCTTCTTCCAAAGCAAGTGTAACACCCATTACTGGACTTGATACATAAGGGTGAGTGTTATAGAACTCCATGTGACGTTTTAAAGCAGCAATTTGATCTTCCTTGTTAGAATATAATTTTTTGATTGCAGGAATAATTGAATAGCACCATCCACCGTTTTGCATACGTTCATAGTTCCAAGAACCCTGAAGGAATTGATGACGCCACCAAACTTTTTTACGATCTTGTTTAGTTAATGTAATTTTTTCAGCCATTTTCATTTACCTCCTTCAAAATCCTAGTAATCATTCAAGATGTCACCTAATGGATCACCAGAACCAGTATTTGATCCTCCACCATTATTTTTAGCAGCATCTTTCAAACCTAAATAAACGATTGCGATAACAACACCAATAACACCTAAAGCAATTAGTGTGAATTCACTTACACAAGCAAATACGAAACCTAAAGCGAAGAATGGCCAAGTTTCCTTTGTAGCCATCATGTTGATAACCATTGCATAACCAACGGCAGCAACCATTCCTCCACCAACTGTCATACCACCAGATAACCAAGCTGGCATTGCATTTAATACGCCAGTTACAACTGAACTAGGTACGAAACATAATGCAGCAGCAGGAATCGCAATACGAACACCTTGTAAACAAATACCTACAATTTGCCAACGTTCAATTGCTCCAAAATCACCTTTTTCAGCAGCAGCATCCATGAAGTGAACAATTGGAATTGCAATTGTACGGCAAATCATAGTTAAGAATAAACCAGCTACTGATAATGGAATAGCTACGGCAATTGCTGTAGAAATAGCAGTTGTAGTATCTGTTGTTCCACCATTTAAACCTAAAACCATAATAATTGCAGAAGCAACTGAAGCTAGTGCAGCATCGGGTGCAACCGCTGCACCAATGTTTGCCCAACCTAAAGCCATCAACTGCAAAGAACCACCTAACATAACACCTTCTTTTAAGTGACCAGTAACCAAACCAATTAATGTACATGCTACTAATGGTTGGTGGAATTCAAATTGGTCAAGAATTCCTTCCATACCGGCTAAGAAGGCAACAATTATAACTAAAATAATGCTAATCGCTGACATAATAATCTCCCTCTAAATTTACTTTAATTCTGTTTTTGCTTTTTTAAGAATTTCATCGAAGTTTTCAGGTGAATCTGTTGGCACCTTACGAACATCAATCTTAATTCCCATTGCTAATAATTCATCAAATGTTTTTACATCATCACTTCCCATAGAAACGGCCTTTGTACAAACTACCTTTCCTTGAGAGTGTGCCATGGAACCTAAGTTCAATTCTTTAATATCCACTCCACCTTTGATAGCTCTTAATGCATCTTGTGGTGTTTCAAACAACAACATTGCTTTTGTGGCTCCAAAACGAGGATCTTTCGCGACCTGGATCATCTTATCGATTGGAACGACATTTGCTTTTACTCCTGGAGGAGCTGCCTGTTCGATCATGCTCTTTCTTAAATCGTCATGAGCTACATTGTCACTGACAACAATGATACGGTTTGGTCCAACTGTCTTTGTCCAAGCTGTTGCTACCTGACCGTGAAGTAAACGTGTATCAATACGTGCTAAGCCATATTTGATATGTCCATCTCCAAGGACTGTTCCTTCTGGAATAGCTCCTTGAGGGGCTGCACTTACTTCCGCTTTCTTTTCTTCTTTTGGTTCTAATTCTTTTGGATTGATCTGTACACCCTCTTGTGCCGTTTGCATTACGTGTGCTGCAATTTCGTGTGCCTTCTCCATTGAGAATCTAGAAGCATACGTTTCAATCAACATAGGCAAATTCAATCCTGTGACAATTGCCCATTTGTCTTCGTGACCATCTAACAAGGCACTTGCCTGATTGAATGGAGTTCCTCCCCATAGGTCAACTAAGAACAATACTTCTTCTTGATTTTCAAAAGAAGCGATCGCATCTTCCATCTTCTTTCGAATGTCTTCAGGTCCTTCACTAGGCATCAAAGTACAAGGCTTTACATTGGCTTGTTCACCAAAAATCATAGCTCCTGACTGGAAGATACCATTCGCAAATTCACCATGACTTGCAAGAATAATTCCTACCATATATTTTCATCCTTTCTTAGAAATTCAATACGCAAAAAAAGACAGACATATACATTTAAACTGAAGATATACAATAAACCAATAAAGATTATATCTTCAATCAAAATAGTAAATGCCTGCCTAACCAGTTACACGCTATTGAATATTCACTTTTTACATCTGAAAATGTACCACTTTCTGAAAGCGTTGTCAACATTTTTCACGAAATAATCGTACTCGATAAAATTCTTTCCAAGTGTAAAGCCAAATACCCCAACTCCGAATCTGGCAAATCTTTATGTAAAACACGGCTCAATTGTTCACATAAAACACGAGCCTGTTCATAAGCAAATGGAAACTTTTCTTTTGTGAACTCTGTAATATCCATCTGCAATTCCTCATCATTATTCAGTCTCAACAACAAAAACTTAATATGATTCATTAAACGAATATATGACAATGAATTCACATCAATACGAATATTTAAATCAGCCTGTAATTTCTTGAAGAATTCACGAATCATACGCATAACTTCCATCGACTCTCCTACTTTATTTACCGATATAGCCGAGTGAATATGCAAAGTGATAAAAGCAATTTCATCTGCATTTATTTCCTCATGCGTATATTTTTCAATAACCTCCTTTGCCTTTAATGCCACCGAATATTCATCCGGAAACATAAGTTGAATATCCATATTAAATGGATTTGATGGAAAATCCTTCTCTTTAATTCTTTTTACCGCAAAATAAATATGATCCGCTAAAGATAATAAAATATCGTGTTCTACTTTACCAAATCTTTCTTTTGTTAAAGTAATAATTTCAGATGAAATTTCAATATACATTGGATCAATGTAATCAAAAATATTATTCGACTTCTGTTTCGCCTGATATGACTTTTGCATCTTATACTGCTTTGCATTACGAGGAACATCCACTTGTTCCCCTTGCTTTTTACCAAAGCCAATTCCTTTAGACATCACAATTATTTCTTCATTTTCTTTTAAAACCAAGATTGTATTATGATTCAAAACCTTTAAAATTTCATACATATCCATTATCCCTTTACCCTTAACATCATATCATGACATTGCATTTTTCCATATTTTTTTTCTATTTCTGCACCATCTTTTATTTTCGTAAATACAACTATAATATTCTCATCCAACGCATTGTCTTTGATATACTTTAAATCTGCATTCCACAAAACGTCTCCAGCATTAACTTTCTGATTTGGTTTTACCAACAATTCAAATCCCTTGCCATTAAGTTTTGCCGAATCCGTACCAAAATGAATTAAGATCTGTGTATTATCATCAATTGTAATACCAATCGCATGTTTTGTTGGATAAGCCATTGAAATAATACCATCACAAGGTGCTACAACCACACCATCACACGGACAAATCATAATTCCATCACCCATTAGTTTATGGGCAAACATAGAATCCGATGCTTCCTCTATAGGCATTACCTCACCATTTACAGGGCATTCAAGTTCAAATTGTGTTTTAGTTTCTAAAACAACTTCTTTTTCCTCAAAATCATAACTTTCTGGCACATTCAACATATACTCATCCAATTTTGTTTTTATATTTGAAGCCTGCGGACCATAAATAATTTGAATCGCATTTGGCTGACACATAATAGCAGCAGCTCCCGATTTTTTTAACAACCCTTCATTGATTAAAATATCATCTTTGATTGTCGCTCTTAATCTTGTGATGCAACAATCTAAATCCGTAAAGTTACTTCGTCCACCTAAGCCTTGAACAATCATCTGGCTTCTAGGATCAATCAATGATTTATCAAAACTAAAATCATACTTTTTCTTATCAAACACCTTAATGCTTTCGTCTCTTCCAGGCGTTTTTAAATCGTACTTTACAATCAAAAACTTAAACACCCCATAATACACAAAGAAATATACTAAGCCAAGCAAAACTACAATCATCCAATTTGTCTTCGCATTTCCCTGCAAAATCCCAAACAATGTAAAATCAAGCAAACCAGCTGAAAAAGTAAATCCAATCGCAACCTGTAAAGCTTGTGCAACCACAAAACATGTGGCGGCTAATAACACATGAACAACATATAATAATGGCGCCACAAACAAGAAAGAGAATTCAATCGGCTCTGTAATTCCTGTTAATGCACTTGTTAAAGCAGCCGAAAGTAATAAACTCGCCGTCTTTTTCTTTGCTTCTGGATTTGCACATTGATACATAGCTAAAGCCGCACCAGGCAAGCCAAAAATCATAAAAATAAATTCTCCAGAGAAAAATTTAGTTGCATCCACACTAAAATGAGTCACACTTGGATCGGATAATTGCGCAAAGAAAATATTCTGCGCACCGGATATAATTGAACCATTTACCATTTGTACACCGCCTAATGCACTCTGATAAAATGGCATGTACCAAACATGATGCAAGCCAAAAGGAACTAAACTACGCTTAATAATTCCATAAATAAATGTACCAAAATAGCCAGAGTCAGATATAAATTGTCCCAAATTATAAACACCCTGCTGTAATGGTGGCCAAATAAAATACATAAGCACCCCTATAAATACATATGTAATAGCACAAATGACTGGAACAAATCGTTCTCCTTCATAAAAAGAAATCACATTTGGTAATTGAATCTGGTAAAAATGATTATGCAAATAACTAACACCAAGTCCAACGACAATTCCTCCAAACACACCCATTTCAAGTGATAACATTCCACATACCGAAGTAATAGATCCATCTAGAATATAATTTGAAACTACACCATTAACAATACTTCCATCTAAACAAAGTAACGTATTGATTGTGGCATGCATCACAAAAAAGGCAATAATAGCTGCAAGAGCAGCGACTTCTTTTCTTCGCTTAGACATTCCTAAAGCTATAGAAACCGCAAAAATCAAGGGTAGATTATCAAATAAAACTTTGCCTACTTGTTTCAATAAAATTAAAACACTATATAAAAAGGTTCCTTGCCCTAATACCGATTCTAAATGCAATGCAGCTATCGTTGTTTCATTGGTTAAAGAACTTCCTACACCCAAAAAAATACCTGCAACAGGAAGCACTGCGATAGGTAACATAAAGGATTTTCCCATCCTTTGTAAAAAACTAAACACATGATGTTGTTTCATTGATTAATACCTCTACTGTATTTATGATGATAAATGACATTTGTCAAAAAGTCCATAAGAAAAGGCTATGAAGCAAATGTTGTTCAAAAATAAAATCTGGATATAGAACAAGGTTTATTCTCGTGAACCTAAAACTAAAATCCTTAAAAACAAACTCAATAAATTCAAATACCGCACTCATTTAATAGATTCTTTTAACAGAGATCCAATTCAATGTAAATGTAAAGCCATTATGCAGTATACTTATACATATAATCCATTCAAGGACAAAAGAAATGACAGAACATACAGAAAAAGATGTATTAATGAAATGTACAAAATGCGGTTACGAAGAAGAAGTACCTAGATGGTTGATCGATGAATTATTTCCAAATGAACCTGAAGAAAACTATATGATGCACTGCCCTGAATGTGATCATAAAATGATTGTAAAAAAATAATTCAGCAACTAAAAGGCAAATGCAAAATGTTGGCTATTACGATAGTCCTTTTTGTCGTTCCTCATAATCAACAAATTGTGACAATTCGACAGTTTTTCACATGCCACATTCCCTGTTCCGAAGCCAAAATCTTAATATATTAAAAAAAGCCCTTGAATAAAGGACTTTTTCAACCTTTGATGATCATTTGTAGCCGATTCCCCGTATTTTTCGTAAATATCCTCCCGCCATATTCGTTGATTTAACACCAATTTTTACTTTCTTTTTTCAGTATTTTTTTCGATAATTATCTCAAAGGTTTCGTATAGGATAATTTACTTTTATTAACGGAAAACCGCATAAACACAAGGCTTCTCGATACTTTCTTTTGTTTTTTTACCAAACAAAAAGACCCTGCATTTTTTCAACGCAAGGTCTCATTTTTTATTTCTTATTTAGTTTTCTAAGTAGTTCTTAGATCAGTTCCCATGGAAAATGAAAATTACATATTCGTGGGGATTGATGTTGGATTCTACATAGATAAGTAAAACCTTGCCCACATAGTATACAACGGATAGCCATTTTATCCAAGGTTTTTTCATGAATTATTTATGTTATTTGATATTTGATAAATAAAATGGGAGATAAGGCTGACACGGAACGTCAGCCCAATCTTTACTACCTCTCCCGTTCGAAATCTGAAGACTGAAGTTTCTATAAATTTAACTGGAGAAAACAAAATCTATATTAAAATAGGGAAACAATATCGAAACAAACAGGAGATTTATTATTCTCCAGCCTTCTTTGATTTCACTATTAATATGTCAGATTCCGAAAAAAACTACAAAATAAAATTTAAAAAACTATTTATCATAATTACAGTCTTTGTTCATTACTCTTGAAAGCCATTTATCATATTGCTCTTGCTCTGTGAGAAAAGTTTCAAATTTTCTTATATCTTCGTCTGTGATATCTCTTCCTAAAATTCGCTCCACAATTTCCCCTAATTTGAATAATCTGTGATTCCTTGCTTTTCTTTCCGCTGTTATAGCCTGTGCAGCCATTTTTCGTTTTCGTGCTTGCATCATTTTTAACTCTTCAAATGTTTTGCTTTCATTAATAGAAAACTGATCAATTTGTTCTTCAAGACTGGGAACTGATTTTTCGGTTTGGGTGTTTACTGACTCTTCTGCATCCTCAAGCATGTTCCAAAAATCATCATCCGATAAATTATCATTCATTTTAATCACCGCCTTTTATTTTTAATATGTCAGAAAAACTTTATATTAATAAAAAAGCATACAGACCATGAAAATTTGAATTGCGCACTTATAGACATCATCGCTACGCGAAATGTCCGTGCGATCTTCGATGACTCCTCGCCGGAGGGCATCCTACGCGGATAGCGTTAGCTGTCTACGTTTTTTTATCGGCGCATCTTTCTGACATATATAAGTTAGAAGGAAGGTGATGTGAATGGCGATATATCATTTACACTGTAAAGTTTTTAGTCGCAGCAAAGGTCAGACAGCAATTGCAGCAGCAGCCTATAGATCCGGCACCAAATTAGAAGACCATGAACTTTGCACCGTTTCTGACTACACAAAGAAAAAAGGAATTGCTTTCTCGGAAATAGCATTACCTTCAAATGCTCCAAAAGAATATGCTGATCGTGAAGTTCTGTGGAATGCCGTACAAGAAGTTGAAAAGAGCAAAGATGCGCAGTTGTGCCGTGAATTTGAAATTGCTCTGCCAAAGGAACTTTCTCTAGATGAACAAATCGATTTGGTTAGAACATTTACAAAATCATTGGTTAGTGAAGGTATGATTGCCGATTATTCAATCCACGACAAAAATGACGGAAATCCACATGTACACATCCTTACAACGATGCGAGGGATTGATGATAACGGGAAGTGGATGTCAAAACAAAAGAAGATCTATTCTCTTGATGAAAGTGGTAACAGAATTCCTATTATTGATAAAAAAACTGGTCAACAGAAAATCAGTAATGGACGTCGACAATGGAAAAGAGAAACACTCCTTGATACTCCATGGAATTCAAAGGAACAGCTACTTGCCTGGAGAAAAAGGTGGTCCGATATTTGCAATGAAGCTATAGATAAAAAGAACGCTCTTTTAGAAGAAGAAAATCTTGCAGTAAACTTATATGCTCAGCAAGAAGCAATATCTCATATCGACCATCGCTCGTATGCAGAACAAGGGGTAAATAAGACCCCAACAATTCATGAAGGTTGGCAAGCACGCAAAATGGAACGATTAGGTATGACGTCTGAGAGACTAGAACAAAATCGAAGAATTAATCAGATGAATTCTGTCTGGTCGCAATTAGACACTTTATCAAAAAAGTACAGAAAATATAATGAAGACCATTATCAAGATTATCAAAAGGAGGTGAAAAATCATGAGCGAAGAATTAGAAATTTCAGATCAAGCAGTGGAAGAAGTTCAGGAGTTACTGGACACTCAGGAGCAAATTATCAGAATGATGTTTATTCGTTTGCAGGAAACACACAAACAGAACCTGCATCTTATAGAGAGATTACAGCAATGTCTAGACGAGGTAAATCATCAGAAGGAACTGACTCAGCAGGATTAGCAGATCAGACATCACTATCAGACATAATAAGGATTTCAGATTTAATTGATGATGCAAATTCAAGCATGGAAAGTGAAGCTGAAACACTTATTGAAGCAATTATCAACGCCTTATTTTCTGGCAATAAGAAAAAGAAGAAACACGAATTACAGCTGGTCAGATAAGATTATAAATATTCAAAATAAAGGAGAATGTGAAATGAATAAGAAAATCAAAAATTAAGAAAAGAAATTTGGAAATTAATGAGGGTAAAAATTCCAGCTATCTTCGAAAGCTCAGTAGACGAAGAAGATGAATTAGGAGCTGACTTAGAGGTTGAGTTATCCATTGGCAAATACGCGGGAGCAACCACATGGGAACTGGGTAATGATGATGCATCATTGCTTATTAACGTTTATCCTAGTGGGCTTGTAAATGTATGCGTTGACGAAGTGAGTCACTGTGAAAAACAGTTCACTCTTTGCGAGGATTTGAGCGATAAATCCACTGATGCTAAACAAATTGCTACGGATATCGCTACCCTGCTTGATATCTTTCTTGAAGGCAACTGGCACGTATTCATGGACTATATGGGAAGATATAAGGATGATTGGATAAAAGCAGTTTCTGAATATTTAAACAGTAACTCCCTTCAACAGGGAAATAGTCTGTCTTACGAACAACTCAGCGTATGAGAAACGCTTTCTAAAAAAACTAAACGTATTTATAAAGCACCTCTTATCAGTCCTAAGCGACAAGGTGATTACCATCGTCCTAACCACCACCGTACCTTCTCAACAGCCACCCGCTATATTTTACCTTCTTGAAAGCGCCACGAAGCGGCTTCTACGGAGGTTCACAAAACAACAGTAAGATTTATCGCTGATTCCGTTATCTGCAAGCCATTGTTTGGCAGTCATGTTTGCTGGGCGATTTTGGCATTGATTAATGATATTCATCCAATTGCTGCGTCTGATTTCATGAGTTGATTGATCAATAATAATAATTTGACCTCCTCTAAAAAATATTAGTTTTTTCGTATTTTTTAGAGTGTCTCATAAAAAACTATTTTGCCAAGGCGAGTGGTTTGACGTTTACGTTTAATGATGGAGTACTGAATACAGAAAATATGAATTGCACGATGACAGGAAGTGGAATGGTCGCATCAAGAACTACTGATTTGGGAAATGGATTTATTAGATTCATTAAATATTGCGAATAATTACATATATTTACAGCAGGAAGTTCACAGGTTCAATTTATGAGTATGTTTATTCACACTACGGTGCCGTAGCATAATAAAATTATATGCTAAATTACAAAGATTTCAGTATTAGAAATACTGTGGTCTTTTTTTATAAATAAATCAAAATTTTTTACATTAAATCACGAAAAGTTATCCAAAAAGGCTGCACGCTATCCTATTTCTTGAGCGATTTTCTGACATATATAGAGAGAGCGAAAGATGTGATATTTATATATTATATTAATGATGCCCTGACTAAAAAAGTAGGAGTTAAAGCTAAATGGTGATTAGTTGCGACAATTTGGGTAAAAGAGTTGCACTGCAAAAAATCGATAATAAGTATTACATAAAATAGAATAATTTAGGAGGCTTAAAGATAATGAGTGATGATTTAGTGAACAGATTCATCAAAGATGTTTGTTTTGTTTTAGGGATTGATGTCCCGAAGGTAACACACAATTTTCTAGATATTTGTACTGATACTCGAAAAGAACAATTTACAGGAGATGTTTTTTTTGTTCCTGCAACCGATGAACCGGATTCAGAGTTCTTGTTCTATGTTGCGCATAATTTACGCGTCAGATGGCAGTTCTTAACTAATCCAGACTACTTTGATTTTAAATCTGCTGAGGAAATCGGAATCGACAATTATGATAATCAACCGGCAGAAGTTGATGCTGCAGCCTTTGCATCGCTTTATATGATTGGTTACTTTCAACTGATGACGAAGTTTTTGTCAGTATCATCACAGACACGAGAACTTGTTCTTAAACGTATGGAAGAAATTATGGGAGAATCATTATAAATTACATCGGTTTTATTGGTTATGATGTATGTAACAATTGATATCCGAAAAGCTATCCAAAATTAAATTTTTGTGACGTTTTTCTGACATATTCTGACATATATATATATTGTAAAGTAATTATTTAACAGAAAGGAAGTTTTGATATGACAAATGGAAAGAAACTCGAGAGTGGTTTTTATGGTATCAAAATACTAGATGCCTGTGTTTATTTAAATAAGAACCGAACTGGTAGACACATAAAAATAGCGTATGATATATTATCTCCTGAACCATTTCGGGACTTTTTCGATAGCGATTATATGCATCAACAAAAAGAAGACCAGAAGTGGAATGGATACATTTATATGCCAATTCCATATCCAGGAAAAAAATATAATTCATCTAGTGTAAAGAAAAAATTTGAAGAATTCGTTCACGCACTTGAGAATTCCAATCCTGAATACAAATATGATAGACAAGTCAAGTCCATGATAGGTTTACGACTGGGGGCATATATAGAAATTCAACCACATGAATATTCTAATGGATTTACATATGGATATAAAAGGGTTGCTAAGTATTGTTCATGGGATGAATATGAGGCTAAAAGATGTGACAAACTGCCAATTTTGGAAACTGATAAGGAGGAGTAAGTTATGCGAAGCTATGATCAGGTGAAATCGCTCTCGAATTTTCGAGTTATTGTAGACACAAGAGAAAAAAACACAGAGAAAAGTAAAATTCGTTTTCGAGAGTTTGGAAGTTTTGAAAGGCAAGCTTTAACCGTAGGGGATTATACGTTTAATGCTACTCTACCTTCTGGGAAAAAACTTCACGACGAAACGCATGCTATAGAACCGATGGTTGCAATTGAGCGCAAGCTTGACTTAGGGGAAATGGCAAGTTGCTTTGCTGGTAATAAGAAGCATCGGTTTTATAACGAACTTGAGCGTGCAAAGGCGGCTGGATGTAAGCTTTATTTGTTGGTTGAAAACGCAACTTGGGATGACATTTTTGAACACCGTTATCGTTCTCAAATGCAACCTGAAGTCTTAATCGCTAATTTGAATGCTATTCAAGCAAGGTATGATGTACATTTGGTATTCTGCAAATCAGAATATTCTGGAAAATTGATAAAATGCCTCTTATATAGGGAATTTAAGGAATTACTGCAGCAGGGAAAATTTGATGACATGACTCTTTAGCGTATATATATATTTGAGTAGTTAACTATTTTCAATAGAAAATACATAAAAAATAAAGGAGACACTAATATGCGTAAGCGTAATCGAGAATTGCTTTTAAGGTTGACAGAAAATGAATATAACTTGTTAACTAATAGGATAAAAATGGCAGGTGTAACCAAGCAAAAATATCTGCTGGATCTTGTATTTAATAACGACATCCAATCTGCACATATGGATGGCGACCATAATTCAAGTAAAGATAAGATGAAGTAGTTTATAATTACAAAAATAGGAGTGACCAGATATAATAATCTGATTACTCCCTTTATTTTTAGATACAAATATACGTAGTGTTATAATCATCGGCGCCACAAAGCGGCTTCTGGTGATGATTAAAAACGACAAATCTTCATGCTTCGGATGAATCTCTTTGATTTTAGGGGCCAGAAGATTTAATCCAAGCATTAGATAATTGAATTGTTCTTCGGTTAATTCAGCAGCTTCCTGTGTGGTACGTGGTCAGGACAACGAACCAGCTTCAAGCCTTTTATACAAAAGCAAGAATCCGTCTCCCATCCCCAACAATCCTTTTATACGATCGGAACGTCTCCGCAAAAGAGAAATAAATTTCTTTTTCAAAAGGGTTTTGATGATATCGATCCCCGATAATTGTTGCTAACCAATCAATCCCTTTTCGGCGAAAATTATCATTTTCCATACTCATTGAAATAAAAAATTTTACTTTCATAAACAAAAAACACTCCACTTTTTATGAAATATGCATGTTCCAGAATATTTTTTATGACATATATACTTATGTAAATTAAAAATTATGGAGGAACCAAATTATGGGATATAAAAATGGCGCGATGCGCATCAGAACCAAAAGCAAAAAATCAATTATATCAATCGAGCCAAAGGATTTTGAAGCATGTGGTAATTACGTTTATGCTTATCCGAGAAATACCTCTTTTAACGAGACCACTTTAGCGCAGCGTATCGTATTAGGAGACTACGAAGATAATGTATATGCAAATGAAGCATTAGATTTACTCTGGGTAGCTCTTGCAAAAGAGAGAAATACATTTGAAATGCCAGACGAATTAGAATTAGATAAATACGAAGATAGCATCCGTCAAAAGGCTTTTAACGGAGAGGATAATATCGTCAAATCAAAGGATGAATATCATACTAGTACATATATCGACGAATGTGGTGATGAGTTTACTTATACTGAAGGCACAATGATCGTAATAGATGGAAACAAAGAAGTATACCTTACTATTAGGATCCCTGGTGTAAAAAATACCTTTGATTTTACCGTAAGTAAAAGCAAAAAACATATCCAAGATTGTTACCACACCATTCACGAACTTTCTCTTAATCGCTACAAACGTTTTTTTACCGCCATGTATAAAGAATGCGAAAATCGTAATAAATCCACTCTAGATGCCGTTAAAACTGATACACCAACTAGCCCTGACTAAGTAATGTAACTACCCTTTCGAAACATCTATGATAATAATAAACCGCATATTATTGTCATACTTGTTTTAAAATGTAATATTTAAAAACTCGGCAATTTGGGTTTTAAAGCATCAGCAATTCGGGTAATAGAACATCGGCAATACAGTAGGTAAGCATCGGCAACGTGGAACAAGCATCGGCAATGTGGGTGGTAAAATAGTTAGCGAGCCCAATAATACCATGGCATTGCGAAATCGTAAAAGATTTAAAAGCTTTCAAAAGTTTTTATCTTTTATCGGAGATTTTTACTCTAACGAATATATTGAAAACCGAATAAGATACTCTTCTAGTTTCTGAAGCAATAGAAGTCTGAGCACATATTCGCAATTATAGATCTTCGCTTAGAAAAAGGTGCATCACTTCCTCGCGAAATCAGTACACAAGTTTTTTCAAGCTAGGTTAGACTAAATCAAGCTGAGTACAAATATCTTTAGCAAAATAAGTAACATCAGCAATTTATAAATTCTCCAAAAAAAACACTTCAAAAAAATAGCATTTCCTTTTTAATGTAAATTTTTAAAATTTAATGTGGATATAGCTTTCATTAGAGTAAAAAGTAATGGATTGTAATTTTGACACTATATGGGTTGTAAGACTTAAAGTATCTAACACTTTTCTTATGAAAGCAAAAAATTTAATTTACAATAATTTTAATGAATTGTGCTCTATTTCGCTAAATCAAATAATGGCTTACAGAAACGTAAGCATTCATAAGGTGACTTACATCTACAGAAGTTTATTACCATTTTATTTATGATTGCGAAGATACACTTCAAGATAGTAAGGTAATATCAACAATATGTAGATTGATAAATACGGATGTAGCATTTATCAGCTTAGATCCAAAACGCTTATCTATTATGATAATGAAGACTAAAAGTACAGCAGCAATTAAAGCTCTGCTTAATCAGTTGTTTCAGCGTAATAGAAAAGGACTTTGGAATTCATATGATACTTCAATTGCTATATCGTATTTAATACAAAGTGAATTTAGACGTATCAATTTGCTTGCAGCTTTGAATGAAAATAGTGCTAACCTTAAAAACTATTACTATTATTGTTGTGAAAATTGTTTTTTGTCCACTCTTCGTAACCAGAGAATTAATGAATATCTTAAAATCATTGATAAGGATTGGAAAGCATATTTTCTATATTTCATGTATTGAGTAGAAAGAAAACGCCATAATACATTAGCCGAATATGCATTTTACAAAAATTACTTTGATCATTTTACAGCTGATTTGGCATTCTTCTATAATTATGATTCTACTTGTTAAAAACAAACTATAAAGGATTTTACAAAGAACAGGCATTTAAGACATTCTTTAAAGCTAACTATATAAAATTCAAGTAGTTTTTTTGAAACAGTTTGAAAATGTAAAATTACTAGATTTTTTAGTTAGTTATAAATTGATCTTTGAAAATGTGAATATTGGATTACATTAGGGCATGACGAAAAGAACTTTTAAAATGCGATTTTTTAAAAGTTCAGATGCACTTGTCTTATCTTAATAATGCAGGATCAAAAGATTGTCCTGTTTCTAGTAAATGATAAATGATTCTAAGCAGCTTTCTAATGCAGTGACCTTGAGCACAACGATGTCCTTTACCTTGAGAAATCTTCAATCGATAGTATTTCTTAAATGCAGGATTATTGTTAATTACAGGCAATATGATTTGATATAAAGTCTTTCTAAGATATTTAGATCCCTTCTTAGTTATGGCAGTGTGCTGGGCGTTGTATTGACTGGATTCATAGTGGTAAGGTGCAACTCCTGCAAATTTAATGATCTGAGAAGGCTTAGAATAATTGCCAATATCTCCTAATTCGGCTGAAATAGAAGTACCAGAGAAATGAGAAATCCCTGGGATGCTTAGGATAGGAGAGTTATTTGTGATTGAGAACTCTTCTATTTTTTTATCTATTTCAGCAATTTGCTCATTAATAAGCGTGATTTGACTTACCAAGTGTTTGATCTGTATAGTTTCAACTTCAGAAGAGATTCCGATGGAATTCTTTGCACATTCTTTTAATTTTTCCGGAGTCAATGAAATGCGACCGCCTCTTCCTTTGACTTCAAAACATTTACGAATTGTACGAATATCTGTAGAAGCAATAGCTTCAGCACTGCCAAACGTTTTAAGAAGGTTCATGTAAACAATGCTATATTTCGAACTGAATA
>OLZE01000994.1_pt1 | contig 15810 bp, 19 predicted proteins | sample 1674091 | NCBI WGS metagenome assembly OLZE01 (sample SAMEA103958143, study PRJEB25191) | human gut metagenome | biome: human-associated habitat [ENVO:00009003]; feature: intestine environment [ENVO:2100002]; material: feces | place: Germany | collected 2013/2015
AGGGCAGGGCGGAGAAATCCGCCCGCTACTTTCTTTCGTGAGCCGTGGCGAAAAAGAAAGATAGCAAAGAAACCGATTTTCAAACTTTCAAATTTTCAAACTTATGCGAACCGTACAGAGAACCTATACACTATTCGGCATTGCGGAACTGGAGGACGAAGCCCGTCAGAGAGCCTATACCGACTGGCTTGCCAAAGGAAACGATTACCCGTATGCTTCCGAGAACTGCGACACGCTCGAAGCCTTCTGCAACCTTTTCCGCATTGCCTGCACAAACTACCGTTACGACAGTTGCACATACGCTTACCGTTTCTATACCAAGCACGAGGCGGACACGGAGGAACTTTCAGGCGTCCGCTTGCTGGCTTACCTCTATAACAACTTCCATGCGGGGTTATACAAGCCCAAGGTCTATTGGACGAAAGACCGCAAGAAAAGACGCAGGAGCCGTATCTCCGTCACTTGCGAATGCCCCTTCACGGGCGTTGTGTCGGACGAAATCATCTTGCAGCCCCTCATGGACTTCATGCGCTCGCCCGACACACGGAATTTCAAGGAACTCATGCGTGACTGTCTGGAAAACTTCTTCCGCTCGTGCCGAGACGATTGCGAGTATTGCGAGAGCGAGGAATATTTCACGGACGAGAGCCACAGGAATAATTGGGAGTACCTTATCGACGGGACACTTTTCAAGGAAACGGCATGAAGCAGGAAATCAGACAGAACGGGAAAACCGTCCTTTACAGCGGGGACGGTCATAGCATCCCCATGATATTCAATAACCTTGTCGGAAAGAACCTCAAAGGCAGGGAGTATTCGGACTATATCGCTTTCGTAGCCATTCCCGACATGGGGTTTACCTACGGGAAGATAGCGTATTATTCGGACGGAAACCTAATCGCAACGGGGGAAATCACGCCATAACATCCCCCCTATGTTTCATCGCCGGAAGTCCGGGACGGGTAGCGATCCGCCCGGACTTCTTTTTTTACCCGCCCGTGGGAAAGGATTGACCCGATTTTCGGACGCACTTCTTTTTCTTTCGGTGAGCCGGATGCGGACAAAGACAAAGAAGCAAAAAGAAACCCTTTGACCCACTGGATTTTTAGCCAAGCTCCACACTCATTTTTTAGCAAACCTACGGGGAAAAACGGACAAGTAGCAAGGCTGAACCTGCCGGTTTTGCGCGCAATCTCCACACCTTCGGGTCGTATTCCACGCAAAAGCCTTGCATGAAGTCCGCTCTTTCCCCGTGCCCCAAAGCAAAAAATAAATGTTTCACTTTTAATTTTTTGCATTATGAATACACTGTCTTTTCCTCAAATCACCGTAAGTTACAAGGACGCTGACGCATCCAAGAGAGTTAGAATCCACTCTTCCAAGGAGTCTTACGACATCCTCAAGACCTTCTACGAGGACTGTATGCAGCACCACGAGGAGTGCTGGGCGATGTACCTGAACCGGGCAGGCAAGCTGCTGGGCGTTTCGTGCATCTCACGCAGCGGGATAGACTGTACGGTGGTGGACATACGCATCGTCCTCCAGACGGCTCTCGTTTCCCATGCCTCGGGAATCATTCTCTCGCACAACCACCCGTCCGGCTCGACGGTGGCAAGCACACAGGACAACAACCTGACCAGCCAGTTGAAGAAAGGCTGCGAGGCAATCGGCATCCGCCTCTTGGACCACATCATACTGACCGAGGACACCTACCTCAGCTACACCGACGAGGGGATGCTTTAGGCACCCCCTTTTTTGTTCGCCAGCCTTTTTGCACTTCTTTTCTTTCATGAGCGGGGTGGGAAAAGAACAAGAAGCAAAAGAAACCGATGGAGAAAAGGGATTGCCGGTTGATAGAAATTTCTCTTTACTATAAATCAATGATATTCCAACTTATTTTCGTATCTTTGCAAAGTGCTGTATCGCATCGTAACAAGTAATAATCAAGTATTACCAAATGAAGACTCTTGAGCAAGTAAAGAAAATAGAATCTGTGGTATTGTACGTACTGCGTAAGTTTCCTGAAGGGGTTGATTATATCAAGCTCTTCAAGATAATTTATTTTGCCCAAAAAGAATATCTGGTCAACTATGGCAAGGTGTTATGTCCTGATACCTTTAAGGCACGCACCTTCGGTCCGGTTCCGGCATTGTCTGACAAGGTTATAAAACTTGTCGAGTTGGAGGAGGAAGATATAGACTCTTATCCCGATTTGAGGAATTTCTACAATTCTATCCGTGTACAGGATCAGATGGTTTACGCTCTGGCAGAACCGGATATGGATTATCTGTCCCGTAAGGAATGTGAATATCTGGATAAATGGTACAACTATTGCAAGGACAAGGATTCAAAAAAAGAATTGTCTCCGGAATCGCACGATGAAGCGTACACCAAGGCTTACACGAGATACAAGGATGATCCCCAGTTGGGAACTCTTACAAATATTGAAATAGCCAAAGCCGGAGGTGCCACAGAAAAGATGGTCGCCTACATCCGTGAAAAAGAACTGATGACGAATGAACTTTCTTGATGGATGGATACAAAAGAATCGACATTGGCACAACTAAAAGAGAAGCTAAGGCAGGAATCGCTTGTAAAAGGCATCGAAGACCTCCAAGTCGGTGATATTGTCTATTACGACATGGATCGTGCGGATGGCATCGTACCGTTGCCGGGATATGATACAAGGTTGAAATACGTTATTGTTGCCGGAGCAAAATCCAACTCAAAAGAAGTCTGTGCGGTACTCATAAACACAGACAATGACTATTCTTCCGCCCCGGATTGGCAAGCCGAGCAATACTGTATCAGACAAGCCGACTATCCTGAAATCCTTGAATATGATAGCTGGATTGACTGTACCGACCCCAAAGAACTGAAGGTGTCGAAAATCAAAGCTAAGGAAGCCGAGAAAAAAGGACGGCTTAATCCGCAGGATTTAGCCAATGTGATGAAACACCTTAAAGAGAACGGATTTATTGACAATCACACAAGAAAGGTCTATGGCATTGACAAATACGTGATAGAACAGTAAAATATCCGAAACAAGCCATGCCCCGTTACCGACTTATTCGTAAATCTGTAACGGGGTATTGCTTTCAGCTCCATTTCGTCCGGCTCACGCTACATCTTCAACCCCCGTTTCCGCTCCTGCCGGATGTCGGAGAAGGAGAACTTCCCCGTCTCCTTGTCGAACTTCACCGACTTGTCCTTCTGCACGCCGTCCGGCGTTTCCATCCGTTTCACCTCCAGCGGCTTCCCGTTGTAGAAGTCCGTCATTTGCCGGTAGCTGAACTTTTCCCCCGTCAAGCTTTCCATCAGGCTGTTCAGCGTGTAGATGCTGTCTTGGTTACGCACGCTCTCCGGCACGAACTCCGGGTGATTCCTCACCCAGTCCGGGTACAGTGTCTTCGCCATCAGGCAGACCTCCGGCGAGCGTTCCGCCCACGGGATCATCATCAGCGACTCCCGGCTGTGGGCGGCGCACCTGACATACACTTCGGGCGTGAGCAGGCTTTTCGGCACTCCGCCACGCCCGACGGCGGACATCCCCGACGTTTCCACCGCCACCCGCACCCGCTCCGGCGTTTGCAGGTGCACGGGCAGGATGCTGATGCACCTGCCGTCCAGCGGCAGCAGGAAGTCCGCCATTTCGCCGTTCATCACCTCCGGACGGATAGCCACCGCCACCCCGTAGAGTTCTTCCGGGTTGTTCTCCCGGCACTCCTTCAGCACCTCCATGCACACCTCCGGGAACGGGATATGCTGGACCAGCCCCCGGTGGAAGTCGTTCCCGAATCCCGCTTCCGTTTCCAGCGCCTTCCGGCACAGTTCCGGTGTCTTCACCTCTTCGGGCACGTTCTCCAACTGCCAGCCGTCCTCTTCAACGGCGGCACGGCACACCTCCGCCGTGCGGTTGTGCCTGCATATCATCTCCAGAGGCACCTGATACATTCTTTCTTCTTGTTCCATGTTTCTGTTTTTTCTTGTTATAAACTTGCTTAAATATCCACTGACAACACACGCATCCACTTGCCGCTCTCCTTATCCGTGGTCCAACATCTTGCCCGTACACGGCAACAGTCTCCTTCCTCTATCCGTTCCAGCAGGCTTTCCCCTTTATCACATTCCGTTTCCGCCAGCAGTTTTTTATCTGCCTCCGAGAGCAACGGCTCTATGTTCACGTATTCACGCACCTCCGGGCATTGCGGCAGCGTGTCCGGCACATCAATATGTATAAAGTATTTCCGGAAATAAAACCGGATTTTCCCGCTTTTCCGTTCCACGCCCCGGGCTGGACAAGGTGGCGGCACTTCTGTTTTCATCCGCCTTCCGGCATCGTGCACACGGTATCTTTGCAGCGTCAGCGTGCAGCACGGTGTCCTGTCCCTGCGCAGGTGAAATCCCCGTTCCGTCACCCGGAACAGCTCGTGCTCCACGACCCGGCGCATGGTCCGGCAGTCGTCCTTCATGTCTTCCCAGACCTCCCCGGCGGAAACCGTCTCCAGCATGGCGAGCGTTTTCTCCGACAGCAGGTTTTCCGGACATATATTGTCCCCCGCTTGTGGAAGGACAATGTCCGTCCGCCACTTCGAGGCATGCAGGGCTTCGGAAAATTCCGGTATGTCGAGGTATAGAACCAGATCATTCCGTTCCATACCCGTCCTCCTTGTCGTTGTCCGCATTGAAGTCGAACTCCAGCTCGACCGCCTGACCGTCCGAGTCCTCCACCCAGACGGTGAAGCCGCTCTGTTCGTCCGACAGCGGGATGTAATAGAGCCGGAACGTCTCTTTCTCCAGCGGGTAGCGGTCATTGGGCAGCAACGCCGTGCCGTCGTCCAGTTTGAGCGTGCCTTCCCCGTCGAAGAGGAACCAGCGGATCGTGTACCGGGTGTCCTCCCAGCGTCCTTCCCGTTTCAGCTCGCACCGTATCTCCGCCGTCTCGTTCACTTTCAGCTCCTTCGGGACGGGCATCGTCTCCACCGTGAACGGGTATTTCGTCTGAATGTCCAGCCCGTCATTACAGGCTGCGACCAGCACGAGGGCGGCCACGATGTAGCAGCCCGTGAATATTTTATAAATCATTGTCCTCATATATACATTATTATATTATATAGCAGTTATCGAATCATAAAACGTATTCCCACGCCGACCTGCGTGTGGAATTTCCCGCAGTCGCCGCCGAACAGCACCCTTTGGCGACCGTTTACCAGCAAGACAATCTTGTCCGTCACGTAGGCGGACAGCTCCAGCGTCAGCGCACCCCCGTAGATGAAATTGTCTTCATCCGTCAGTCGTGAGCCGTCCGGCAGCAGGCTCTCGCCCCAGTTCACCGTCTCGTACCCGGCAAGGGCGGACAGCCCCAGTGCGGCGAAGAACATCTTCTTCCGGTCTGACAGGAAGTTCAGGTAATAGCCGCCCTCGCCCGTGAACTGGCTCGCCGGATAGAGGCAGTCCCGGTAGCCGTACCGCTTCTCCAAGTATTCCGCACCGATTACCCAATGGTGGGCGTTCTTCGTGTAGGTACTCACCGCTATCCCGGCGTGGTAGCCGAAGCCGTCGCCGTTTTTCCAGCGCATGTTGTCCGACAGTCCGCCCGTGAGCTGTATGCCCCTCATTCCGGGCAGGCACCGTTGGGCGTGTGCCCGGTTAAAATGCAGGCACACCCCGAAAAGCAGGATAATGAACAGTAACCTTTTCATCGCTTACTTGATTTTCAGTTCGTTAATCTGTTTTGCCGCCACGAGGTCGGCGTTCTCCACCCGGATGGTCTGGTGCCTGCCGCCGTCCTTCTCGAACAGCTCGATGACCAGCAGCTTGTCGTCCGGTATGGTGAACTGCGGGACGGCATACACCGTGCGCACGTCGCTTTTCCCCTCCGTCACCAGCACCTCGTTGTAGCTGCGCACCGGGTCGATCACCCGTTCCTGAATGGCGGTGCGCTTCGGCACTTTCTTGTCGACGATCTTGAACCGGATAAAGTCCGTCCGGAAAGCCACGTTCGACCTGTTCCTTGTTTCCGTGTGGAAATAGAACAGCCCGTTGTGCGAGTGGACGGATTTCAGGAGGAACTGCACCCCGAAGCGTTTGCAGCCCAAGTGCCGGATCTCCCGCCTGTCCTCCTTGTAGATGCTCTGCATGATCAGCTTCACTAAGAGCGGGCTTTCGCCTGCCAGTTCCCTGAAATAGATATTCATGCGGGTATGCGAAAAGTCCGTCGTGTCCCCGTTCTCCAAAAAATCCTTCATCTCGATGTTCAGCATCTCCGGCTCATGCGCATACCGGGCATTGAACGAATAGAAGCTCCCGTCCTCGCAGATGACGGAAAAGTTCGTTTCCCCCGGAAACCCCTCGGTCGTCGCCTTCACCCGGATCACGTTCTCCGCACCGTCCGCTTTCCCGGCGATGATCCGGTCGCTTCCCAAATCCACGTACCGCACCGCCGAGGGGAAGATGATATGCACCGTCTTGGCGAACGTCACCTGCACCCCGTGGGGCGTAACCATCTGCCGGTAGGGTAGCTTCCGTGTAATCCCCTGATACAGGTCGTTGCCCGTGGTCCGCTGTATCGTATCATTCACTTGTGCGTTCGCACCCGTCACCATGCCCACAAGCAGGGCGACCCATCCAAAAATCTTTTTCATTGTCTTTACTTTTTAATGGTTTTATAATCTGTTGATTTATTGTTGTTTGGCGTAGAGCATCAGCGGATCACCCGCTTTCAGGTGCACCTTTACCGTGCGGAACTTCTTGGCGAGGTACTGGCTGCCGCCCTGCATCAGCCCACGGGTGATGTCCATCGCCACCTGTTGCCCGGCGCTCCGTGCGAACGAGATGCTCGTTCCCAGCCCGCCGCCGATGTTCGCCATAGCCTCCTTTGCCGCTTCCCGCTCCAGTGAGGTTTCTATGCACAGCCCTTTCATTCCCTCGTTGTCATAGACCGCCAATTCCACCGGCAATATGTTGCCTTGGTACTGGACGGACGATACCGTGATGTCGAGCCGTTCCCCCTGCACCTTGCCTGTACCGGATACCACCGTATTGCGTGGGATAATCAGGTTTCCCGCCTGCAACGGTTCGAGCAGCCGGAGCTTCACCTGTTGACCGTCCATAACCGTCTGGTCTTGGTGGATGCAGGCGGCTATCGTGTTCTTCCCGAGGGCGTACCCGCTGCCCACCGCCGTGTTGAAGCCGTAATTCCTCGGCTGGCTGTACCGCCGCATGAACTCCGCATCGCTCAGGGGCTGTTGCAGCCCCGATACCGTCCGTTCCCGTGCCGCCTGCACCGCCACGGCGGGCTGTCCCAGACCGTTGCCGCCCTGCCCGGTGGCGGGTGCCTGCACGGTTGCGCCGTCCTGCCCGTTCTGCCCCATGTACTTGGCGGCAAGCTCGTAGCTCTTCTCCATCAGCGCCACCTGATCGTCGATTCCGCCCGCCTGCCGTTCCCTTTCTTCCAGCTTGGCGGTCAGCTCCTCCACCTGCCTTTTCAGCTCCTCCTTTTCCCCGTCCACCTTCGGCTCCTCGTAGAACGAGCCGAGCTGACGGTTGATGTCCCGGTAGGCGGTAACGGAGGAACGGCTGCCGCCGCCCTTGTCCGAATAGTCCCTGAACGGTTCCCGTTCCGGCTCGCTGTCCGGCAGTTCCATTTCCACCCCGTCCGTATTGCTCTCTTCGGAGAAGGCGAAGTCCTCCAGCGAGCGCACCTTCTCCGCCTGCTGTTTCTCCGCCTGCGCCTGCTCGTAGGCTTTCCGCTTGTCGCCGATGATCCCGTCGTTCTCCGGCAGGGGGATGTCGGCGTTGAACGCCCCCACGGTGTCCCGGTTCACGCCCTGCTCCTCCGAAGGTGCGAATATCAGCCACATCGAGCCGAGGAACAGCAAGCCCATCAGCGGATATACCATCAGCTTCTTCCGTTGCTGCAACTGTTTCGGGGTGAGCGGCTTGGCAGTCTTCTTCTCCTTTTTCCCGCCGCCCTTGTCCTCCTTCTTTCCGTTCCCCGTCTCCGGGGCTGCGGCATCCGCCGCCGTCACGTGCTGCGTTGCCGTTGCTTTTTCTTGGTTCTGTTCTTCCATCATGTCAAAAATTTATGGTTGTCCTACATTCTGATTCTCCTTCCCGGGGGCTTCCGCCTGTCTGTTTCCCCGGCTTGCCGCTTGCCGGGCGGCTCCTTCCGTTCCCGTTTGAGCGATGCCGTGGGGCTTGCCCGGTTGTCCGCCCGCAGGTGTGCAGCCTTCCGTTCCCGGCTTGCCGCCTTTTCGGGGAACAGCCTCGCTTCCAGACCTGCCAGTTCTTTCGCCGCACGCTCCCGGATGGCACGGTTGTGGCGTCCGATGGCGGCTTCCGGGTAGTCCCGGGAGAGATCCCCGTTGTCTTCGCTCAGGTGGTAGTCCCATCTCAGCCGGGCGATACCGGCAAAGTCCTCCGTCAGCCCGTACTTCTCCACCGTCTCCTTCGGGACTTCCCGCTGACCGTCCCAGCCGTGGCGGGCGAGCCCGTGGAGCAATGCCCGTTCCGCCTTCACCGCTTCCAGATAGTCGCCGGGCAGTTTGCCGCCCGTCTTCCTCTCGTAAAGGGCGGCGGCTTGCCGCATCAGCCTGCCCCTCTCGTCCGCCTCCCGCAACTCGATCTGTTCCATGACGGTGTGGTTGTCGCCCCGCATCTCCTCGTTCCATTCCCGGCTCAATTCTTCGAGCCTGCGGTAGCCTTCCGCCAGCCCGTGGCGGATGGCCACCGAGTCGTCCGGTTTCTCGCCTTTCAGGGCAAGCCTTTTCAGGGCGTCGAGGTCGCCCTCCCTCATGCAGCAGTTCAGCAGCCGGTGCGCCGCATCCCGTTCCGCCTGCGCTTCGGGGGATAACGGCTGCGGGGCGTTGCGCCTCGTGTACTCGTACTCCAGCACCTTGTATTGCGCCTCCAGACGCAGCATCGGGCTTTCCGCCGCCTCCCTCACGCTCCGGGGGATTGCCGCCCCCTCACGCATCCCGTAACGGGTCTCTTTCAGGGCGTCCATGACCGCCCGCCATTCGGGATAGCTCGTCTGGTACACGTACCGGAAGAACCTGTGTTCCAGCAGCAGCTCCGCCTGTTTCCTTGTCACCTCCGGGCAGTCCCGGTAGTCCCTGACGGACTGGAGGATTGCACCGGCATCCGCACGCCTCTTATTCAGCAGGCTCCCGAAATACGCCGCCACCTGCCTCATGTTCCGCTCCTCCTGCCGCTCCCGGCGGCGGAGCAGCCACTCACTCAACCTCTCCGCCAGTCCCATGCCGTCCGCTTTCAAAAGGGTTGATAATACTGTCATTGGGCAATTGCAGGCGCCTGATATGCTCTATCCCCAGTTCCTTCCCGTCGTTCCTGCCGATGCGGTAGATGGAGGAGACGGTCATATAGACCGACAGTGCGCCGAACGCCGCCAACATCACGAGGATGATTGCCACACGCATGTCGGGCGAGATACGCCCGGCGAGGCGGCGGAGCTTCCCGTCCGCCCGGTCCTGCGCCTTTGTGATGAATTTCCTTATCATAGCCGTCAGCGTTTGAGGGTCTGCAAATCCTTGTTCTCCGTGACCTCGAAGCCCTCGATGATGAAGCCCTGCGGATTGTTGTCGCTCCTGACCGCATCCAGCAGGCGGCAGCGGGTCACAAGGCTGCGCTCCGTAACCGAGCTTTCCCTAAGGATGATCTGCCGGGCGAATGTCCGCACGCTGTACGGGTACTTGTCGAAGTCGCACCGCAGGCTGTCTATCTCTATCATCTGGTTGATGTTCCCCGAGATTATCCGGTTGTAATACCCCTTTTCCGAGAGGTCCTTGTAGTAGTTGAAGGCGCTCTTGTCCGCCAGCAGCAGCGAGCGTTTGATATTCCCCTCGATAGCCGACTTGTCGGGCGAGAGCGTGAAGAACAGCTCGTGGAAGCGGCGCACGTGCTCCCGTGCCTCCACCGGGCGGTTCTGCCGCACGTCCTGCGAGAGCGCCAGCATCAGGCTCTTGCCGTTGTCCAGCACGTAGATCTTCTGCCGCTGCGCCTCGGCGAAGCTGTACGACTTCCACAGGGCGAAGCCCGTCACCACGGCGCACAGGCAGGCGAATACCAGCGTGAAGAGCCGTATCTGCCTGAAGCTCGTTTCGATATTTTTCAAACTCTTAAATTCCATGTTTCCGGTTTTTTATTCGTTATGACTCATGTTCTTGGGACATCCGCCGCTACTTGATGATTTTTCCGGCGATGTTCCCCACGGCTGCGCCCGCACCCGCTGCGGCGACGTTGCCTACCTTCGTGGCGGTCTGGTTCATCGCACGGTTGGCGTGGCTCACACCGCCCGCCATGATGATCCAGTTGGCGACGGTCGGTATGGTGAAGTACCCGAATATCCCGATGATTAAAAAGATGATGTACACCGTGTTCGAGCTGTCCGGGATGAAGGTCGGGTCGCTCATCGCCTCGATGTCACGGGTGAGCATCAGCACTTGGATGCGTGCCAGCACCGAGCTGAACAGGTCGCTCACGGGCAGCCACATGTAGATGGAGATGTACCTCGTTATCCACTGTGTGAGCGTGCTCTGGAACCCGTCATAGACCGAGAGGGCGAACGCTATCGGACCGAGGATGGAGAGGGCGATCAGGAAGAACGTCCGTATCGTGTCGATGACCAGCGCAGCCGACTGGAACAGCAGTTCGAGCAGTTCTTGGAACCACAGCCGGATGCTCCGCTTCATGTTGTACTCCGTCCGGTCAATGTACATCACCGCCATCGTCTTCAAGTCCTTGGGCGACCAGCCCAGCTCGTCGAGCTTCTTGTCGAAGTCCTCCTTGCTCGCCAGATACGCCTTCTCCGGGTCACGGCGGAACGCCTCCCTCTCCAGCGCCTCTTTCTGCTCCCGGTATCGGTTCATGTCGAAGGTCTGTGATTCGAGCATCCCGTGGCAGCCCTTCACTACGGGCGAGAGCACCGCGTTGATCGTGCCGATGACGAAGGTGGGGAAGAAGAGGATGCACAGCCCGATGGCAAACGGGCGGAGCAGCGGGTACACGTCGATGGGTTCGGCACGGGCGAGCGCCTGCCACACCTTGGCGGCTACGTAGAACAGCGCACCCAGCCCGGCGATTCCCTTGGCTACCCCCGTCAGCTTCTCGCAGAGCGGCATCATGTCCTGATACAATACCTGCAATATCTCGTGCAGGTTCGTGAAGTCTATCGCTAACAACATAGTCCTATATTATATTTATGTACGTGAACATTATTATATATTGCCGGTCTCACCAGTAACGGTCTTCCGCATCCCCGTAGAGAGCCACCACCCGGTCGGCGTCCTTTTTCTTCTTCGCCCGCAGGTAGCTCACCGAGATGTTCTTGTCCGTATAATACTGCACGAGGTTACGGTACTCCAGCAGCCGCTTGTAGCTCTGGTCGATGATAGCCAGCCGCTCGGCGTCCGAGAGCGACATCCCCGTCACGTTCACCACGTTCTTCAGGTCTTGCAGGATGTCCGCGCTCTCGGAGAGCAGCTTGGCGTACCCGAACGAGATGGTTGACAGCTCGTCCGGCGTGTAGTTCGGGTCGCCGAGCATCTTCTGGTAGTTGCGCACGTAGATTTCCGAGATGTCCGCCACCATCTCGATGGACTTCTTCACCTTCACGCCGCCTTTCACCACGTCATGCACCGCCTTGAGCGCATCGTAATACTTCCGTCCCTGCTCGAATATCTTCGCCGTCTCCTTGAACCCGTCCAGCGTGTGCTGTGCGGTGGCGGAGGTCTCCACGATCTCCTTGGTCGTGTTGATGATGCCCTGCGCCAGATTGCCGGGATCGTGTACGACCCACTGGGCGTTGGCCGCACCTGCCGTCAGGCACGCCACGCCCACGATGATTGCCTTTATCGTTCTCATGTCCTTACTGTTTTAGGGTTCCGTCACTCTTTCTCCTGTACTCTCCGCCCGGCGACAGCCGGATGCGGTCTTTCTCCCGGTCATAGTCCATCATCACGGCGAAGCCCGTCTCGATGAACAGCACCCCTTCCGTTTCCCGGACGAGGTAGGTCTCCGCTTCACTACCGCCCTTGTGGTTCCTGTGCATGACCGTCACACGGTACTTGCCGTCCTCTTCCCAGAGGGTGAAGGGCGGCTTTCCGCCCGTGCTGACCCATTCGCCGCACATCTTTTCCAACCGTTCCGCATTTGTCTCCTTGCAGGAAATGACAAACGCCAGCGCCGTCGTCACCGCCGACAGCAGCAGGATTAAATTCAATCGTCTCATCTTGATTCCGTTTTTTTAAGTTTTACAAAATTTTATTCTCTCCATTCCGTTTAGCCGTTTGTACATCCAGCCGTTTAGCCAGCCAACTGTTTAACCGTTTAACCGTTTGACCGTTTAGCCGTTTGGTCAGTCATCCGACCCTTTAGCCGTTCGTCCGGTCAATCAACCATCCGTCCGGCAGCCTGTCCGCCGCTCCCAGTCAGCACATCGGCACATTATTTATACTTCGTTTCCGCCAGCCGCTTGATGGCAAGCTCCAAGTCGCCGCCCAGCTCTTCCGCTAGTGCGAACACCTCCGTCTTCTCGCTCTCCTCGGTGGTATAGGTCAGGTACTCGGCAGCCGACACCTCCGTGGCGTACACCGCCGACTGCACCCCGTTCAGACCGATCCAGACCTCCTTGTACTTCCGTCCGGGATGGTTGGCGAGGTTGATGGAGAGTATCTGCGACTTCTCCTTGTCCGTCAGACCGAGCATCGACTGGATGCCGTCGAACTTGTTCATGTACTTCTTCTGGTCCAAAAGGATCTTGCAGTCCGAGTTGGTGATGATAGCCTCCTTCACGATGGGGGACGAGATGATATCATCGACTTCCTGCGTGACGACAATCGCCTCGCCGAAATATTTCCTGACGGTCTTGTAGAGATATTTCAGGTACTCGCTCATGCTCGGCGAGGAAAGGGCTTTCCAAGCCTCCTCGCAGATCAGCATCTTCCGCACCCCTTTCAGGCGGCGCAGCTTGTTGATGAAGGCTTCCATGATGATGATCGTAACCACGGGGAACAGTTCGGCGTTATCTTTTATACTGTCAATTTCAAATACGATGAACCGCTTGTGCAGCAGGTCGATGTTCTCGTTCGAGTTCAGCAGGAAGTCGTAGCGACCGCCCTTGTAATACTGCCTGAGCGTGGTCAGGAAGTTGTCGATGTTGAAGTCCTTCCGGCTCACCTTGATGTCCCTTGCAGCCAGCTCCTTCCGGTAATCGTTCAGCATGTACTCGTAGAAGGTGTCGAACGAGGGGGCGATGTCCCGGTTCTGTTGTATCCGGCGGATGTACGCCGACACCGCACTGCCCAGCTCGCCGCTCTCCGTCTTCGTGATTTTCTCGTCCTCGCCCTTCCACAGCGCCAGCAGCAGCGTCTTGATGCTGTCCTTCTTCTCCACGCTGAACTTGTAGTCGTCCGTGAAGAAGGGGTTGAAGCTGATGGGCTTCTCCTCCGTGTACGTGTAGTAAATCCCGTCCTCGCCCTTGGTCTTGCGGTGGATTAGCTCGCACAGCCCTTGGTACGAGTTGCCCGTGTCGATCAGCACGATGTGGCTGTTTTGCTCGTAATACTGGCGCACGAGGTGGTTCATGAAGAACGACTTGCCGCTCCCGCTCGGACCGAGGACGAACTTGTTGCGGTTCGAGATCACCCCTTTCTTCATCGGCAGGTCGCTGATGTCCAGATGCAGCGGTCTGCCCGTCATCCTGTCCGCCATCTTGATGCCGAAGGGCGAGAGCGAGTCCTTGTAGTTCGTCTCTTCGGTGAAGAAGCACAGGGCTTGTGGGATGAACGTGTAGAAGCTCTCCTCGAAGGGGAAGTCCCCCTCGTTCCCCGGTATCGCCGCCCAAAAGAGCGTGGGCACGTCCACCGTGTTGTGCCTCGGCTTGCACTCCATCAGGGCGAGCTGGCTGCCCACCTCGTTCTTGATGCGCCTAAGCTCCTCCCGGTCGTCGCTCCACGCCATCACGTTGCAGTGGCAGCGCACCGAGGTCAGCCCTTTCGAGTGCGCCTCGTTCAGGTATTCCTCGATCCATGCCTTGTTGATCTGGTTGGAGCGGGAGTAGCGGGAGAGCGAGTGCATGTTCCGGGCGGTCTGCTCGAAGCGTTTCAGGTTCTCCCCGTGGTCGTCGATGAAGATGTACTGGTTGTAGCAGTGGTTGCAGTCCAGCAGCAAGCCCACCGGGGCGGCGAACGACAGCCGGCAGTCCGAGCGGTCGGTCGAGAGCCGCTCGTAACGGCTGTCCGTCGCCACCTTGCCCGGCAGGTCTTCCGTGTCCGAGAGGGTGTGCAGGCAGAGGATGTCGTCGCCGATGCGCATCTCCTCCGGGTTCAACTGGATGTCCTTCAGCACCGTCGTGTCGTGCTGCGAGAGCGAGAGGTACTTCTCCACGATGCCCGCCGACCGTTCCGTGCCGGTGATCTCGTCCGTCGTGAGGCGGCGCAGCGTAACGAAACCGCTGTCGTTCATGATCTTCTCGAACTGCCCGACGGCTTCGAGGAACCTCGTAACCGTCTCCCGGTCCTCGATCTCCTTGGGGACAAGCCTGCCCTTGCAGAGGGTGGAGAACGTGCTTTCCTGACGGCTCCGTGCCTTCGTCGTCTTGGTAAGGAACAGGTAGCAGAAGTGGTTCAGGAACGGGCGTTCGTTGAAGTGCCTCTCAAAGCTCCGGCTCAGGAAGCTAAGGTCGTCCCTGTCCGTTTCCGGCCGGTACTTCTCCTCGATGAAGAAGTCCTGCTTGTGCACGATGGAATACTCCGGCAGCACCTTCACCGCCTTGTGCCAAGCCGAGTGGATCGCCTCGTACTCGCTCCCCGTGACGGAGAACAGTTCCGGCAGTTCCACCCTGAAGGCGACCGTCACGTCCGCCTCCTTGCTCACGATGCAGCCGTTCTCCACCGCCAGCAGCGGGAACTTGCTTTCGAGCGTCGCCGCTTTCATTACGTTTCTCATTCTTGCCAGTGTTTAAAGGTGAATAATCGGGGGATTTTCAGGCGGTTCACCACGTACCTCGGATGCCGCCTGCGGGCGGCTGCCTTCATCAGCCCGTGCGTGCCGTACCGGGCGTTCAGCCGGAAGGTCAGCCATACCAGCAGCGTAGCCGCAGCCACGCCGAAGCCGATGCACACCCACTGGTTCACGCCCGCCATGTACAGAATCACGAAGACCACGAACACGGCGAGCAGCCCGGCGGCAAACACGAAAAGGTACTGGCTTTCCAAGCCCTTGAACTCCACGTTCCTGCCAATCCCCTTGTTGATTTCAAAGTTCATAACCCACTTGTTTACAAGAAGAAAGAACGCAGAATAGTGGCGGCAACAATCAGGAAGATACAAGCCCCGAACCAGCTCGCCGCCGTCTTCGACGTGTCGGGGTCGCCAGAACTGAACTTGCCATAAACTTTTACTCCACCGATTAACCCGACCACCGCACCGATTGCGTAAACCAACTTCGTCCCCGGGTCGAAATACGAAGTCACCATCTGCGTGGCTTCGGTGATACCCGCTTGTCCGTTACCTTGTGCCATTGCACCTGCGGCAGCCATTACAAGGCTCGCCATCAAAAAGATTTTCTTCTTTGTCATTGTCTTAAAAAATTAAATTAAACATTGTTGTTATTCATCAGTCGGGCGACACGTTGCCGTGCCCCTTCAAACTCATCCAGCATTTCATCCCACACGTCCGAACCCATCACGGCGGGCAGCACCTCACGGGCTTGCTGTTTCTCCTGCTCGTTCGCCTCGTCCGTTACCATGATCCGGTGTACCTTCTTCAAGTCCTCGAAGGTGTACCCGGT
>OLZE01001017.1_pt1 | contig 15519 bp, 14 predicted proteins | sample 1674091 | NCBI WGS metagenome assembly OLZE01 (sample SAMEA103958143, study PRJEB25191) | human gut metagenome | biome: human-associated habitat [ENVO:00009003]; feature: intestine environment [ENVO:2100002]; material: feces | place: Germany | collected 2013/2015
GCCGCCGCTGGCGATGATGGGCACATCCGGGAACTGCTCCCGGATCTTTGCCACCACCCGGGGCGTGTCGGTGCTGCAGGCCACATTCAGGATGGATGCCCCGGAATCAATGCGGCTCTGGATGTTGGTGTTCTCTTTTGTCACTGTGATGATGACCGGGATGTCCACCACCCGCGAGACCGCCAGCAGGTTCAGGTCAGAGATGGGGGAATTGAGCACCACGCCCATGGCACCCTGGCTCTCCACGTCGCGGGCAAGGTTCAGGGTGCGCACGCCGTGGGTGGTGCCGCCGCCCACACCGCAGAACACCGGGATGTAGGATGCCTTGATGATGGCATCGCTGATGGCCTGCTGGGGCGTGAAAGGATAGACCGCGAACACCGCGTCCGCGTCGCAGTTGCGGATGATGGCAAGGTCGGTGGTGAATACAAAGCTTTTCAGCCGCCGCCCGTTGATGACGATGCCGCTGGCGGCATACACCTCCTGGGGCATTTTCAGGATGTTGTGGCGCAGGCGGCTCTCTACGTTGGGGGAAGTTTTCTTTTCAGCTGCCATGGGCAAGTCCTCCGTTTCTCAATTGTTTCAAATAGGAACTATATTATAGGAAAACAGGGGAGTTTATGCAAGAAACATCCTGTGAACAGTCTGCAAATAAAAATCGACCCTCTCCGTCCGTGCTTCACAGCACCGGAGAGGGTCGTTCCTTTAATGTGTTCTAACGTATTCTAAAATATCCTCAGGCACGCTGGCCAGTGCATCGGCTCCGGCAGCAGTCAGCTCTGCGCGGCCCCGGAAGCCCCACAGCGCCCCCATGGCAGGCAGACCGGCATTGTGCCCGGTCAGGATATCTACATCGCTGTCGCCCACAAACAGGGTGCTGGCAGGGTCTGCGTGCAGGTCCTGCATCAGGCTGTAAACACCGGTGGGGTCGGGCTTGGTGGGCACGCCCGGGCGGCTGCCCCGCACCAGAACAAACCGACCTGCCCCGAAATAATGCTCGATGATCTTGCCGCACAGCGGGTCAGCCTTGTTGGAGAACACCGCGCACTGCACGCCCGCGGTGTTCAGCGCGTCAATGAGGGCAGCAATGCCCGGGTAAGGCGCGGTCTTGTCCTCCTTGTGGGCATCGTACCGGGTGGTAAACTCCGCCAGCGTAGCGGCCAGCTGCTCCGGTGTGCGGGCATCGGCGGGCGAAAACCGCTCCACGAGCTTCGGGATGCCGTTGCCCACCATGTGTTTGAACTGCTCCACCGTAAACTCCGGCCACCCGTGCTGTGCGCACACCCAGTTGCCTGCATCGGCCAGGTCGTCGATGGTGTTCAGCAAAGTGCCGTCCAAATCAAATAATACCGTATGAATCATAACAACTTTACTTCCCCTAAGAACAAATAGCTTTATCTTTATGCCAAGGACTCCCCCTATTGGGAGAGCTGTCGCCGATCGGCGGCTGAGAGGTTTAATTCGTTTCCATAAATCTGAAAAATTTCTCCGCATCCCGCAGCGGCACGCTCCTCACCTTGAGTTTTACCCAGCCGGGAAAGGTCAGGGTCAGGTTGGTGCGGCCAACGCTGGCAGCCCAGGGGCTTTGTGCTGCGGTCAGGCAGACATCCGGGTGAAACACACAGATGCAGTGCAGGTAGAGCCCCTGCTGCCGCCGCAGGGTCATGCGGCCCTCCCGCAGCCAGAGGCCCTCCCGCCGGTAGCCGGCCGCGGCTCCGGCCAGCAGTGCCCCAAAGAAGAGCGTGGGGATGAGCAGGGTCACGGTCAGCTGGGGCAGCACTGTGGTCGAGACCAGCGTCAGCAGCAGGCAGAGGGCAAAGGGAATGCCTGCCGGTGCAAAAAAGATGAGACTGCGCTGCTCGGTGCGGGCCAGCAGGTCGGGCGGCATCCGGAACTCCGGCAGCAGCTCCCGGAACAATGCCTCCTCGCCGCTGCGGTAGACGAACAGCGGCAGCTCGGGGGAGCAGCCGCCCGCCGTTACAAAGACCGGCCAGCGTTTCATCAGCCGGGCAGCGGGGGAGATGCGGACATCTGCAAAGCTGATCCCGCTTGTCCGCACCCGGCACTCGAAGTGCCCCAGCCAGCCGCCCCGGCTGCCGATCTGGTCGGCCGTGTGCCAGACAGTGTAGTGCACGGTCTGGGCAAAGCTGCGCATCAGGCTGGCCCCCAGCAGAAAGCCTGCGGCCGCCAGCAGCCACGCTGCGCCTGCAGGGAGCCACCGCGCCGCGAAGCGGGCCAGAAAGCTTACCTGGATCTGGGCAAAAACGGCAGGGTTCCAGTCCGGAACATCTCGGGTCTGGCGCACGGCCAGCACGAACAGGGCCAGCGTGGAGAGGCCGTTGGCCCCCAGAAAACCCAGCGCCGCCCGCTCCCCTCCGGCGGGCCGGTGCAGGGTAGGCTTTACCAGAGGCATCAGCTGGTCTGCCACCGCCTCGGCATCGGCTTTGGGCAGGCAGACCGAAAGGGTGTGCTTTTGCGCCGCGCCCACCGGGTAAAGGGTCAGGCGGCTTGCCCCGGCCATCCGGTAGAGCAGGGGCCGGTCGATGGTCAATGCAGCCAGCATTTCGCCCCGCAGGGCACGATCCAGCCGGATGCCCAGCCGCCAGTGCAGATGAAAGACTCCGGTGTCATCCAGGCTCCAGCTGCTCACACGCAGGACGCCCCAGCTCACTGCGCAGAGTAAAAGGAACAGCAGCGCATCCTGCCGCAGAGCCGTGTGCAGGGCTGTCCAGTTCCGCTCAAACAGCACCTGAACCAGCGGCAGCAGATAGACCACCAGCGTCTTGCGCAGAAACCGCAGGACGGTAAAGGGGTGCAGGCGGCGTTCATTCATCGGATCTCCTCCGCAAGGGCATGGGTGAGGGCAGCGGCCTGCTCTGCCGGGACCGCCGGTAAAATAAGCCGCGTGCCCGGTGCCGTGATGACGACCACCGATACCCCTGCCAGCCGGAGCAGCGGCGTGCGCAGCCGGAACAGCCCTGTTAGGGCCCTGCGTCGGATCGCCCGCCGCAGCGGGAAGACGATGCCGGAGTACACCGTCAGGGTCTCCGCGCCCAGCGCGGCGGCATAGCTGCAGGCGCGCTGGTACACCACCGCCACCAGTGCGGCCCAGAGCAGGCAGAACACCATCGCGGCGGGCAGGCTCTGCCAGAACACAAAGGGAGCCGCCAACAGGCCCGGGATGGCGGCCCAGCAGCAGAGCACAACCCGGCCCCGGGGCGGGATGATGAGCGCCGTGCGGCGCAGCTCCCGCTCCGTCACTTGCTGTTCAGCTCCCAGGCATCGGTCAGCAGGTGCAGGGTATCGTCCTGCGTCAGCACCAGGATGCGGTCCCAGGGCAGCAGAACGGTGTTGCCGTGGGGGATGATGAACTCGGTGTCGCGGGTGATGCTGACCAGAATGGCATCGCCGGGAATGGGCACATCCATGATGGCCTTGCCCGCAAACTTGAAGTTCTCGGGCAGCAGGATCTCGTTCAGGCTGGCCGTGCCGCCGCCCAGGCTGAGCAGCTGGCGGATGGTATCCGTCTCGATCTCCCGCTCCAGAATGTGGCTGAGGTTGTCGGTGCCGCAGACCACGGTGTCCACGCCTAAGGTGTGCAGCAGCTCCCGGTTTTTCGGGTTGGAGGCCCGGGCCACGGTGCGGTCCACGCCGAACTCCCGCTTGGCGATCTGGCAGGCCACGAGGTTGTCCTCGTCCGAGCCGGTCACGGCCACAAAGGCGTTGCAGCTGCCAACATCGGCGGTGCGCAGGGTGTCCACGCTGATGGAATCGCCGCAGATCACGGGGATGTCCAGCGAATCTGCCAGCATCCGGCACTGGGCCTCGATGGGTTCAATGATGACCACCGAATGGTGGTTCGTCAGCAGGCTCTGGGCCAGATACCGCCCAACACGCCCGCCGCCTGCAATACAAACTTTCATATTGATACCTCGTATTACTTTGCGTAAAGCTATTTTGGGATAAAACCTCACTTCGCCAGCGCACGGAACACGGCCTGTTCTGTCAGGATGGTGGGGCAGATCGTGTCCAGCTCGTAGGTCTTGTGATAGAGCACCTGCAAATGCGGGTCAGAGACGCGGCAGATGACCTTTTCGCGCCGGAAGATGTTCTTTGCGATCTGTGCAGCCATCAGGTTCACGGAGTCATCCTCGCACACAGCGGCCACCGCGTCGCAGTTCTCCACACCGCCCTGCTTGAGGATGTCGGGGTCGGTGGGGTCGCCCACAAGGGCCGTGCCGCCAAAGGAATAATCATCAAAGCTGTCCAGCCGCTTGAGCTGCTCGGGGTCCTTTTCGATCAGGGAAATATCATGGCCGATGCGTTCCAGATCCCGCACCAGTGCCGCGCCCACCTGGTCGCAGCCGATCACCAGAATATTCATGGATGTCACCTCATTGTTCAAAATCTGTTGTTGTCTGGCCCGGCAGTCCGTGTCAGAAGGAAACACAGGGAAAAACGTTGTGTCCAGTATAGCATATTTCCGGCGGCAGATAAATACAGAAAAAGCAGACAGTGCTCCTGTATAAAATTTGTGATTTTTCGTGCGCAGGCTCTCAGAATATGATATACTGGAAAGCGAACCCAATCTGAATGTGTGCAGAGCGTCTGTGCCGCTTTGCAGGGAGGAGAACCCATGTTTCTTGAAATACTGAAAGCCATCCTGATGGGCATTGTGGAGGGCATCACCGAGTGGCTGCCTATCTCGTCCACCGGCCACATGATCCTGGTGGAGCAGGTGGTCAAGTTCAACGCCAGCGAGGAGTTTATGTCCATGTTCCGCGTGGTCATCCAGCTGGGTGCCATTCTGGCCGTGGTGGTGCTGTTCTGGAATAAGCTCTGGCCCTTCGGCCTGCGCCATGGCCGCGTCTGCTCCAAACCTGCCGTCTGGCAGCTCTGGTTCAAGGTGGTGGCCGCCACCATCCCGGTGCTCATCATCAGCCCGCTGGACGACTGGATGGAAGTCCGCTTCTACAATTACATCACCGTGGCCGCGATGCTGATCCTCTATGGTGTCCTCTTCCTTCTGGTGGAGAGCCGCTGCATCCAGCCCCGTGTGACCCGTCTGGAGCAGATCACATACCGCGACGCCCTCATCGTCGGCATCTGGCAGATGCTGGCCATCATCCCCGGCACCTCCCGCTCGGGTGCGACCATCGTGGGCGGCCTGCTGCTGGGCCTCTCCCGCGCCTGTGTGGCAGAGTTCACCTTCTACCTTGCCATCCCGGTCATGGCCGGTGCCAGTTTGCTCAAGCTGGTCAAGTTCTTTGGCAAGGGCAACAGCTTCACGCTGGATCAGACCGTTGTGCTGATCGTTGGCTGTGTGGTTGCCTTTATCGTTTCCATCATCGCCATCCGCTTCCTGATGGATTACGTCAAGCGCCATAACTTCAAGTTCTTCGGCCTCTACCGCATTGTGCTGGGTCTGATCGTTCTGGCCGTGGCCGCCATCACCGCCATTGCGTAAATCGCTCCCCACCCCCCCAGCCGCCCGCCAGGGCGGCTTTTTTGCGCCCTGGGGCAATTGCACCGGCCCCGGCCTTGTGTTATACTGGAGCCATAAAGAGAGAACCCGGCGGCGGGAAAATGCCGCGCCTGAAATTGTCAAAAACGGAGGAGATCCCTATGGAAGCATCGACTGTATATTACACCGACTTCCGGTGTCCTGTGGGCACCAGCCTGACCGAAAAACTGCGCCGCCTGTGCATTGCGGCGGGCATCAAGAGCATTGATATGGACGGCAAGTTCGTGGCCATCAAGATGCACTTTGGTGAGCTGGGCAACCTGGCCTTCCTGCGCCCGAACTACGCCAAGGTAGTGGCAGACCTGTGCAAGGAGCAGGGGGGCCAGCCCTTCCTGACCGACTGCAACACGCTGTACCCGGGCAGCCGTAAGAACGCGCTGGAGCACCTGAGCTGCGCGCAGGAAAACGGCTTCTGGCCTATGACCACCGGCTGCCAGATCATCATTGGCGATGGCCTGCGCGGTACCGATGAGCTTGAGGTGCCCGTGCCCAACGGCGAATACTGCAAGACCGCCAAGATCGGCCGCGCCATTATGGATGCCGACATCTTCATCAGCCTGACCCACTTCAAGGGCCACGAAACGACTGGCTTCGGCGGAGCCATCAAGAACATCGGCATGGGCTGCGGTTCCCGTGCGGGCAAGATGGAGCAGCACTCCTCCGGTAAGCCCGCCGTGCAGGAGGAGCTCTGCCGCGGCTGCCACCGCTGCGCCAAGGAGTGCGGCTCCGATGCCATCCGCTACAATGAGAACAACAAGGCGGTCATTGATTACGAAAAGTGCAAGGGCTGCGGCCGCTGCATCGGTGCCTGCAACTTCGATGCCATCTATTCCATCGACAGCAGCGCCAACGAGGAGCTGGACCGCAAGATGGCAGAGTACGCCGCCGCCGTCTGTGCAGACCGCCCCTGCTTCCACATCAGCCTGGTGCAGGATATCAGCCCCAACTGTGACTGCCACGGCGAGAACGATGCCCCCATCCTGCCGGATATCGGCATGTTCGCCTCCTTTGACCCCGTGGCGCTGGATCAGGCCTGTGCCGATGCCTGCCTGAACGCACAGCCCCTGCCCAACAGTCAGCTGGGCCAGAACCTTGCAAAGCCCGGCTGGAACTGCCACCACGACAACTTCAAGGATTCCAACCCCAATGTCGAGTGGAAGGCAACGCTGGAGCAGGCCGAAAAGATCGGCATGGGCACCCGCCAGTACACCCTGAAGAAGATCTGAACATAAAAATAAGCCCGACAACGTCGGGCTTATTTTTATGTCTCTTGCATTCAGGGGCAGACGGAATGCTCAATACTCGCTGGAAGCCGGGACCAGTACGTCAATGACATCGGCCAGGGCTTTCCAGTTTTCCTCGGAACAGCCGGGCAGCTCTTTGGCATCCAGACCGGCATCCTCGATGCGGCCGGTCATGCTGTCCTTGTCGGTCAGCAGGGTCTCGGCATCGGCCTTGATGAGCGGCCAGGCATCGGCAAAGCTCTGCTGGTCATCGGCGCTCAGGCTGTCGAACCACTGGGTATAGGCATCTTTGATGTCGCTGACCGGCTGATTGCTCATGTTGCAGCCATCGGCCCATTTCAGCAGGGAAGCCGCTGCGATGACGGATTTCAGCGAGCAGCCGGACACGCCGGGGCCCCAGCCGAGGCAGGGGGCAAAGGCATCGTCCGGGTCAGAGAGGGAGAACAGGGAATTCTCGCCTGCGTCCAGCGGGCCCACCTTGCCAGTGTCGGCGGTCACGGTGGAAGAGGGGATGCTCTCGCTTGCAGAAGCGGAAGAGCTGGAAGCGGCAGTGCTGCCGGAAGAGGTGCTGCAGCCTGCCAGCACGCCGCACAGCAGGGCGGCGCAGACCAGCAGGGAAAGAATACGCTTGCGAATCATAGGAAAGCCTCCTTTTATCGTGTTCCGGCCCATCTGCCGGAGAAACTGCTCTGGTACATTTCTAGTATACTGTTCTGCCGGGCTGTTGTCAATCGGCGTGCGCAGGACGATTTTTCACCCCGGCTGTGCAAACTATACAAACTTTTGTCGTTTTTTTCTCAGTCGGGCGGGATTGACATTTTTTGCGCTGGCGCGTATAATTCTGCCATGGTCAAACTGGGGGAAATGAGTGAAGAACCGGAAAAAGGGGGAGAAACGGATGCAGAAATTCCTGCGGCGGCTGGAACGCTTTTCACAGTCGCTGCTGTCGCCGCTGTCTTATCTTTCGGCGGCGGGCCTGCTGCTGGTGCTGGGGGCACTGCTCACCAGCAAGCCCTTGTGTCAGGCGCTGCCGGTGCTGCAGTGGGCTCCGCTGCAGCTGGTGGGGCAGCTGCTTTACAACGGGATGATGGTGCTCATCAACAACCTCAGCGTCATTCTCTGCGTGGGGGTGGCAGCCGTGCGCGCCAAAACCGAAAAGCAGGATGCCGCCCTGCTGGCGCTGATGGCCTATCTGGTGTTCCTCACAGCCAACCACACCGCGCTGGAAGCGCTGGGACTGCTTGCCCAGCCGAACGGGATGACCGGCCTTGCGGGCACGGGCCAGACCACCATTCTGGGCATTCAGGTGGTGGACACCGGCGTGGCAAGCGGCATTGTGCTGGGCTTTGCGGCGGCGTGGCTTTTCAACCGCACCTGCGAAAAGCAGTTTTATGGCATGATCACCCAGCTCTATTCGGGCCTGCGGTGGTCGTTTTTGTGGCTGTCGGCGCTGGCGGTGGCACTGGGGCTGGGGTTCTGCTTCGTCTGCCCGCCGCTGCAGCGGGCGGTCAGCGCCCTCACAGGCTGGATCGCGGCTTCAGGGAACGCGGGTGTGTTCCTTTACGGCTTTCTGGAACGGCTGCTCATCCCCACCGGCCTGCACCACCTCATCTATATGCCCTTCCAGTTCTCTTCGCTGGGCGGCAGCCTGACCGTAGGCTCTGTGACCTACACAGGTGCTTACGCCGTCTGCATGACCGAGTACACCATGGGCCTGCCCCTCTCGGACGGCATCGTCTGGATGTACACCGGCTTCACCAAGACCTTTGGCTATCTGGGCATTGCAGCGGCCTTCATCTTCACGGCCCGCAGGGAGAACCGTGCCCGTACCGCCGCCGCTATGATCCCGCTGGCGGTCACGGCCTCGGTGGCCTCCATCACCGAACCCATTGATTTTCTGTTCTGCTTCGTTTCGCCCCTGCTCTGGGTGGCCCATGCGGTCATTACGGGCGGCTTTATGGTGCTGCTCCATGTCCTGCATGTCCGGGCCTTTACCTCCAACCTGCTGGGGTCGCTGGTGTTCAACCTGAGCGCCGGGGGGCAGCTGCAGAACCTGCCGCTGCTCTATCTGCTGGGCCTTGCGGAGACCTTGACCTACTTTGCCGTGTTCAGCGTCCTCATCAAGGCAAAGGATCTGCCCACCCCGGGCCGGGAAGCAGCCCTTTCCGCAGACCAGTCCCCGTACGCCGACCCGCAGGAGGTGTGCCGGTTCATCGCCGCGCTGGGTGGGCCGGAGAACATCGCCCAGCTGGGAAACTGCTTCACCCGCCTCCGGCTCACGGTGCGGGATGCCTCGCTGCTGGATATGGGGGCTCTGCTCTCCCTGCCCCATAAAGGTCTTGTGGTGCAGGGCACCCGGGTCCAGCTGGTCTGCGGCCTGCACGCCGCCCAGCTCCGCCATGCGCTTGAACAGCAGCTTGCCGAGATGGCCCCTGTGTGATTGCTTTTTGATAAGAGAAACGGTATAATTGTGGCGAAACCTCTCAGTCGCCTGCGGCGACAGCTCCTCTAACAGGGGAGCCAAGAAAGGCCCCTGCCTCTCCTATTAGAGAGGTGGCATTGCGAAGCAATGACGGAGAGGTTTAGCAGCGGATAACCTGAAAATAAAGGAGAACATAAAATGCAGAATAACACCTTTTCCGTCGAAGGTCTCTTCGATTTCCTGAACGCCGGTGTCAGCGCCTTCCACTCCACGGCTGCGGCTGTGAAGCTCCTGGAGGAGAACGGCTACCAGAACTGCCCCGAGAGCGCAGCCTGGGAGCTGGTGCCCGGCGGCAGATATTACACCACCCGCAACGGCTCTGCCGTGCTGGCATGGCGGATGCCCAAGGGCGAGCTGACCGGCTGGCATGTCACCGCCAGCCACAGCGATTCTCCCACCTGGCGCATCAAGCAGCTGGACGGCGGCAAGGACGCAGTCTTTGCCAAGGCGGAGACCGAGGGCTACGGCGGCATGATCATGCCCACCTGGCTGGACCGTCCCCTGAGCGTGGCGGGCCGCATTCTGGTCCGCACGGAGAACGGCATCCGGAGCCTGCTGGTCCACCCCGACCGGGCGCTGGCTGTCATCCCCAACCTCTGCATCCACTTCAACCGTGACCTGAACAACGGCATGAAGTACAACCCTCAGGTGGATCTGCAGCCCATCTTTGGTGAGGCGGGCTCCACCCTGCGGGACGCTCTGGCTGAGGAGGCCGGGGTCAAGGCTGAGGATATCGTGGATGCTGACCTGGTGCTCTGCACCCGTGAAAAGGCCGAGCGCGTGGGCCTGAAGGGCGAATACTTCATGTCCGGCCGCATCGATGACCTGGAATGCGCCTACACCACCCTGTGGGGCTTCCTGCAGGGCCGCGGCGAGGAGGAAGGCCGGGGCGACATGTGGGTCATGTTCGACAACGAGGAGGTGGGCTCCTCCAGCCGGCAGGGCGCACAGGGCACCCTGATGGCCAATGTGCTGGCCCGCATTGAGGAAAAGCTGGGGGTCACCCGGGAGCAGAGCATCCGTGCCTGCACCAACAGCCTGCTGCTGAGCGCCGACAATGGCCACGCCACCCACCCCAACCACCCCGAAAAGAGCGATCCCGCCAATGTGGCGGTCATGGGCGGCGGTGTGCTGCTGAAGTACAATGCCCGCCAGACCTACACCACCAGCGGCTTTACCGGCGCTGCCTTTGCCGAGATCTGCAAAAAGGCCGGTGTGCCGGTGCAGGTGGCCGCAAACCGCGCGGATGTTCCCGGCGGCTCCACGCTGGGCAACCTGCTGGGCCACCAGATCCTGATCCCCATGGTGGATATCGGTCTGGCACAGCTGGCCATGCATTCCGCAATGGAGACCGCCAGCTGCAAGGATGCCGAGTACATGGCAAAGGCCGTGGCCGAGTTCTATAACACGCCCATCTCCCAGCCTGTGGACGGCGAGTGGAAGCTGGGCCTGTGAGCGCTGTGACCGGGCGCTTTGCCCCCAGCCCCAGCGGGCGGCTGCATCTGGGCAATCTGGCCTGCAGCCTGCTGGCCTGGCTCAGCGCCAGAAGTCAGGGCGGGCGCATCGTTCTGCGCATTGAGGATCTGGATGCCGAGCGCTGCCCCCGCAAATATGCCGACGCACTGGAAGGGGACCTGCGCTGGCTGGGCCTTGTCTGGGACGAGGGCGGCAGCAACGGCGGCCCCAACGGCCCCTATTACCAGAGCGAGTGCGCTGCCATCTACACCGAGAGCTATAACAAACTGGAAGCACAGGGCCTTGTTTACCCCTGTTTCTGCTCCCGTGCCCAGCTCCATGCCGCCAGCGCACCCCACACCTCCGACGGCAATGTGATCTATCCCGGCACCTGCCGGGGGCTAACGGCGGAGCAGATCGCCGAAAAGCGCAAAAAGAAAGCTCCGGCCTATCGTCTCATGGTGCCCGATGAGGACATCACCTTCACCGATGGCTGTATGGGCCCCTACACCGAGAACCTGCTCCGCGACTGCGGGGATTTCTACCTCCGCCGCGCCGATGGCGTGTTTGCCTACCAGCTGGCTGTGGTGGTGGACGATGCCCGCATGGGCGTGACGGAGGTGGTGCGGGGCGCGGACCTGCTCTCTTCCACCGCCCGGCAGCTTTATCTTTACCGTCTGCTGGGCCTGCCCGCCCCAAAGTTTGCCCATTGCCCGCTCCTGCTGGCTCCCGATGGCCGCCGCCTGTCCAAACGGGACGGGGACCAGAGCCTGGAAAACCTGCGGGCAAAGTATACGGCGGAAGAGATCGTGGGCAGGCTTGCCTTTGCCTATGGTCTCCAACCTGAACCGGCTCCCCGCACCCCGGAAAGCCTGATCCCGGACTTTTCCTGGGACAAGGTGCCAAAGCAGGATATCTGCCTGCCGGAAAATCTGTTTTAAGCAAACCCACGATTTTTGCCATGCCTGTGCAAAGATCGTGGGTTTTTCTTTACAAAAAAACAATCTATGGTAAAATATAACTAGAGATTTTGCCGAAACAGAAAGGAGCCTGTTATGCGTAAAATGTTAAAAGCGTCGAGTTTGTTGATCTGTGCAATGCTTTTGTTCAGCGCATGTGCAAGCTCTTTGAATCTGGGACCGGGACCTTTCCGTTCGGAAATGCAGGATGTTTTCGTTCAGCAGACGACACTTACGGTTCCGGCCAGTCACGCCGAGCATGGGGAGGATTATGTCATTGAGTGGCAGGACCCTGTGATGGAGCAGCACGTCCGGAAATGGCTTGACCGCCCGAAGGGAGATATCTATCACAGCGATGTCTGGGATTATCAGCGAGTCTCGATAAATTCCGGAACCGGCGTGAAAGATCTCCTCGTCAAAGATGCAACGGACGGGGTGGACATTGGGGGAAACGTCAGCAGCAATGAGCAGCTGGCAGCCTGCGCAGTCAGCGTAGAGGGAACGTATGATCCGGTGGTTTCGCTCGCAGATCTGCGGCATTTTGACAGCTTGCAGGTATTGTCGGTCAATAATAGAAGGGGAGCCCCACCCATTACAGATCTGACAGGTCTGGAAGAATGCAAAAATCTGATGCTTTTGAGTGTGCCCAGTGTGGAGAGCAGCGCATTCTCGACCTTTGCAAAGCTGGATTCCGTGGTAGAGCTGAAGTATGGCAGTGACGGGATCCGGGCGGATTCCAATGTCTCCGACCTTTCGGCGCTGGCGCAGATGAAGTCGCTGAAGATGCTGTGGATCACCGGCAGTGAGGTCGATCTGACCCAGCTGGCCGGAGCTGACTTGCGGGTCCTGAGACTGGACGTGACCCGGATCGGTTCGCTGGAACCGTTGAAGCAGATGGAAAATCTGAGCTTTCTGCAGCTGTGCCAAGGGCCGGAGATCGACAGCTTTGCCCCGCTGGCGGAGAGCAGTGTGCAGTATCTGAGTATGTCTCTCTCTCAGGGTGCGCAGGAAAGATATAAGAACATGGATTATACCCCCCTGACCCGGATGCCGCAGCTGATCTGGCTGGATCTGACCAACAACATCACGTTTGATACGGAAACCTGCAAAAAACTGCTGGCAAACGATACGGCCCTGAAATATCTGAAAATTTCCTATACATCAGCGGCCAAAGATGCCGAAGAGCTGGATACAGCGCACCTGAAAGAGTTCACTGCTCCGGCTCCGTAATGCCCCAAAATGCAAAAACTCCCCCGTCCATTTGGCGGGGGAGTTTTACGTTTCAGAGAAAGCTTACAGCCGCTGCAAGGCTCTTGCGTCGCTGCGTTCCAGTGCGGTCATGCCGGTATCCAGCGCCATGGCCAGCAGGATGCCCAGCAATACATCAATGCAGCTGTGCTGCTTGAGCAGGACCGTGGACGCAATGATGGAAACGCAGAGCACGGCGGAGGCAGGCCGCATCCAGCGGCGGCCGGGCGTTTCAAAGATGCGGCTGCGGTAATAGGCCATCATCAAGGTGACCGAGTTGAACACATGGATGGAGGGGCAGACATTGAGGGGCGTGTCGGTGGCATAGAGCATCCGCACGGCCTGAGCAAAGATGTCGCTGCCGTACACCCGGTAGGGCCGCAGGTCCAGCCCGGTGGGCAGGATGACATAGCAGGCCAGCGCAATGGTCATGCCCGCAAACAGGGGCAGGCAGAGCCGCCAGAAGTCGGCCCGGGGCGCTTTCCACAGCAGGTAGAACAGGGTGAACGGAATCCACAAAAACCACGCAAAGTAGGGCACGATGGCATATTTGCAAAAGGGGATCAGGTCGTCCAGATGGCAGTGCACCAGAACATCGGGCACGGCAATATGGACTTCGAGCCAATGGAACGCCGAAAGGTAAAACAGGAGATAAAACGCCATGAACGAAATGGGATGGCGGGAAAACCAGTTGCGCATGGAACACACTTCCTTTTCTGGAATGGGGGCCGCAGCCCCGCCTAAAGTTCTTTGCAGCGTATGATTATACCGCGCAAAGACGAAGAAAACAAGACAAAAAGCTGACAAAATCGTGAACACATCCGCGCGGAATTTGGTATGCTTTGGGGAAGCGGATGCAGGGGAGAGAAGCTTCTGCCTATTGATACGAGACAGGATGCGGGTTTCCTGCACAAAAAAGGCCCTCCCCGCCAAAACTGCAATGGCGGAGAGGGCCGGATATACGGAAACTCAGATCACCTTTTGTTCCATCCACCTGCCGCGGACAAAGCGGACGCAGAAGAACAGCGAGCGCATGGCCCAATCCAGGAACATGCCCATCCAGATGAACAGCAGGCCGCAGTGGAACTTGAGCACCATCAGGTAGCAGAAGGCCACCCGGAACACCCACATGGAGATGACGCTGACCGTCATGGTAAAGGCGGCATCTCCGGCGGCGCGCAGGATGTTGGGCAGGGTGAAGCTGGAGGGCCACAGGATCAGCGATACAGCGTTGAACCAGACCATCAGCTCCAGTGCCATGCCGTAGGCATCCGGCGAGAGGTTGAACCAGGAGAGCGCCAGCTTGTTCAGGAAGAACAGGCCGGAAAGGTTCATCACCCAGTCCCCGGCGTAGGCGGTCAGGAGCAGCAGGCGGGAATAGCGCTTGGCCTGCACCTTTTCCCCGGCACCCAGACACTGGCCCACAACGGTCAGCGCACCGATGCCCACGGCGGAGGCGGGCACGTTCAGGAAGCTGGAGATGTTGCCTGCCACGGCGTTTGCCGCAATGGCGGCGGTGCCCAGCGTGCTGGTCAGGCTGGAGACCGACAGCTTGCCGATCTGGAACATGCCGTTCTCGATGCCGGCGGGGATGCCGACTTTCAGGATGCGCTTGATGAGGTCGAGGTCAGGCTTCAGGTCGGTGAGGTGGTCGATGCGCAGCGCACAGTCCGGCTTCTGCAGCAGGAACATCACGGTGAAGCAGGCAATCATCCGGCTCACGAGGCTGGCGGTGGCCGCACCCATCACGCCCATGCCGAACCCGTAGATCAGGATGGCGTTGCCGCCAATGTTCACCACGTTCATCACCAGGCTGGAAAGCATACTGATCTTACTGTTGCCCTGGGCGCGGAACAGAGCCGCACCGGCATTGTACACACCAATAAAGGGATAGCTCAGGGCCGAGAGCAGGAAATAGGTCTCAGCGTAGCGCATCACATCCGCGTCAATGGAGCCGAAGATGCCCCGCAGGATGGCGTGCCGCCCCACCGCCACGATGACGGCGGTGACCACGCTGAGCGAGATCATAATGAACATGATCTGGGCGGCACTGGCCTTGGCCCGTTTGGGCTCCCGGTGGCCGATGTACTGGCTGGCGACCACCGCGCCGCCGGTGGCCAGTGCGCTGAGCAGCTGGATCATCAGCACGTTGAAGGAGTCCACCAGGCTCACGCCCGAAACGGCGGCTTCGCCCACCGAGGAGACCATCAGGGTGTCCGCCAGACCGATGGAGATGCTGAGGGCCTGCTCTGCCACCAGCGGCAGGAAAAGTGAAATGAGCTGTTGACGGTTGAACAGCGGTCTGGATGTGGTCGATGCGTCTGTCATGGTGTCCTCCCTTGGCGCGTGGATTCAAACACACCCATGATAGCGCGGAATGACGTGAAAATCAAGATGTTGTATCCAACAAACCTGAAAATCAGGCAAACTCTTTGCTGGGGGTCAGGCTGGTGCCGTAATATACGATATAATCATACGGGACGGTCGGCCCGAACACCGTCTTGTCTGGGTACTTCCTCAGCATGTCCGCTTTCAGGTCGGCCGGGGTCTCGGGCACACCGGCGCAGAGCGTATCGGAGCACACGGCATTCCAGAGGCCCGCAGAGA
>OLZE01001072.1_pt1 | contig 14954 bp, 9 predicted proteins | sample 1674091 | NCBI WGS metagenome assembly OLZE01 (sample SAMEA103958143, study PRJEB25191) | human gut metagenome | biome: human-associated habitat [ENVO:00009003]; feature: intestine environment [ENVO:2100002]; material: feces | place: Germany | collected 2013/2015
AATAGACATGGCACCTTTAAAAGAAAATGGCGAACTGGAACGTATCCGCACCACACCGGGTTCATATCTTGGTTCCTGCCGTTATAAATTACCGGAAGATCTTTCCGATCCGGTTTATCCTGAACTTTTCCAGAAATTTACCGAAAAAGAAATCAGCTATTTCTTCTATATTGGCGGAAATGATTCTATGGATACCGTAAGTAAATTATCCCGCTACGCAGCAACAGTCGGAAGTGATATCCGCATCATCGGAGTTCCGAAAACCATCGACAACGATCTGGTTCTGACCGATCATACCCCGGGCTACGGAAGTGCTGCCAAATATGTTGCTTCTACAGTACGCGAAATTGCAATTGATGCCTCTGTCTATGATAATAAACCATCTGTCACCATCGTCGAGATCATGGGACGCCATGCCGGATGGCTGACCGCCGCAAGCGTTCTTGCCCGCAAATTTGAAGGCGATAATCCGGTTCTTATTTATCTTCCGGAAGTTGCTTTCTCCCCGGATGCATTTATCGAAAAGGTAAAAGAAAAGCTTACTAAAACTTCTAATCTCGTTGTCTGCATTTCCGAAGGAATCAACGATGGTAACGGAACCTTTGTCTGCGAGCTTGCAAGTGATGTCGGCACAGATACTTTCGGTCATAAAATGCTGACCGGCTCCGGAAAGTATCTTGAAAATCTTGTAAAAGAAAAACTTGGTATCAAAGTACGCTCTGTGGAGCTCAATGTCTGCCAGAGATGCTCTTCCTCCTGTTTATCTGCCACAGATCTGGACGAAGCCGCTGCTTCCGGCCGTTTTGCTGTAAGTGCCGCTTTAGATGGTGAAACAGGAAAGATGATCAATTTTATCCGTAAGAGTGATGACCCATACATCCTTGAATTCGGAACTGCAGATGTAAACGAAATCTGCAATAAAGAAAAAGCTGTTCCTGAAGAATGGATCACAAAAGACGGTTCCGACATCAGAGATGAATTCATCGCTTATGCCCGCCCACTGATCCAGGGAAGTGTAGAAGTACCTATGAAAGATGGGCTTCCATACTTCGCATTCCGCAAATAGTCTTGTTCACAATTTGTTCATTTATCTTTCAAAAAACCTTCATTTGTTAAACACTCTTTCTTCACAAGTGTTTTATATACTAGAATCATCAAATGAAGAACATAAAAGATAAAAGATTTCAAACAAATCATTTAATAAGACGTGCAGAAGTTAATAATAGAATAACTTTTTCATAATACATGCCGGGAGCCAGTAAATGGTTACCCGGCATCCTCCCTTTTATGGAGACTTTTTTCTTATTCCGGAACAACCGGATCATTTATCACTTCTTGTTTCGTTTCCTGTTGTATTTCCTCTTCTACAGATTTTTCCGCGGTTTCCTCTGTTTGCTGTTCTGTCGTTTGCTCTGCTTCTTCCTTGTTTTCCCCATTATTCTCTTCTTTCGTCGTTTCTTCTATCTTCTTTTCACATGCTTTGACCGATTCCAGAATCTCCTGAACCCGTTCCTCCATCTCTTTCTTCCATTTCATATCTTCCAATGCTTTTTTTCTGTCCTGTTCAGTTTCACTATGTTCTTCTGGTATTGTTTTTACATCGTCTGCTTTCTGAGCTTGCACTGCCGTTTCACTTTTCCCAACTGTATTGTTGCTCTCTCTTCCCCGGCTCATCCCAATTCCTGCTGCCGCAATTACTGCCCCGGCAGCAAATAAAAGAACCGCCAGTTTGACATTCCGAAATTTTACTTTCTGTTCCAAATTCCATTCCTCACGTTCCTCCGGAAGATCACGTATCACCTGGCTGATCTTGTCATAATGCCGTCTTCCGCCACCGGTACAACGTTCAATGATCCGCTCCAGTCTGCGTTCTTCGCTTCTGCTAAGTTCCGGGATCTGCTCTGTATATGCCAGTAAAAACTGCAAAATTTTACCATATCCGAACAAATCTACCGAACAATTCTTCCTGCTTCCTGACGCTGTCGGGCGGATAAAATGACTTCTCACCGCTTTCTGCTGCATCTTCTTCATAACAAATTCATTTTCCTGTGCATCCGGATTTAAAAGCAGCAATTCTCCTTCTTCTGTCACAACAATACTATATGGGGTCAGACAACGATAATTCTGCCCGCGTCTCGACTGCTGATACTTTCTTATTTCTCCGGCAATCTGTCGGAACCATTCAAACAACACCGCTTTATCCAACTGTGTATTATCCCGCAGATAATAAATCAACAGTTCTCCCTGCAGGCAATCGATACTTGGCTGGCATTCGGTTCCTTTTTCCACGAAGCGAAGTACTTCATACATTTTTTCCATATTTAATTCTACTGCAATCTGTCATCTAAACGTGTGCGGCCCCACACCGCACACGATACAATACCTGTCCAATTGAAAATTATCAGAATCTGATACGAACTACTCTTCAGAATCTTTCCTGATTCTTCAGTCAGAACGACTGAAGTGTGACTCTCATATTAATTGAATTCTTCCAGTCTGTCAAGAGCTGCGGCAACAACTTTATCCATGTCATAATATTTATAATCTCCCAGTCGTCCGCCAAAGATTACATTTTCTTCCTTTTCTGCAAGCTTCTTGTATTCTTCAAACAATGTATTATTCTTCTCATCATTTACCGGATAATATGGCTCCATGCCAACACTCCATTCTGATGAATACTCTCTGGAAATAACTGTCTTCTCCTGTTTGCCAAACTCAAAATGCTTATGCTCGATAATTCTTGTATACGGAACTTCACGCTCTGTGTAATTGACAACAGCATTTCCCTGATAGTTCTCACAATCAAGAACTTCTGTCTCAAATCTGACAGAACGATACTCCAATGCTCCCAGCTGATATCCAAAATATTCATCGATCATCCCTGTAAAAATAATCTTCTCTGCAATCTCCGGATTCTCTTTTCTGAATTCAAAGAAATCAATCCCTGTACGAACTTCTGTCCCTTCCAGCATCTTCTCAACGATTGCTGTATAACCGCCAACCGGAATTCCCTGATATCTGTCATTGAAATAGTTATTATCGTAAACAAAGCGGAATGGCAGACGTTTAATAATAAATGCCGGAAGTTCTGTACACTTTCTTCCCCACTGTTTCTCTGTATAACCCTTGATCAGCTTCTCATAGATATCTCTTCCGCCAAGAAAAAGTGCCTGTTCCTCCAGATTCTGTGGATCTGTGATTCCTGTCTCTTTGCGCTGTTTTTCAATAATCTCTTTTGCTTCCTGCGGTGTACGGATATTCCACATCTTACTGAATGTATTCATATTAAATGGCAGGTTATAAAGTTCATCTTTATAAACTGCTACCGGTGAATTGATGTAATTATTAAATTCCGCGAACTGATTCATGTAATCCCATATCTTTTTATCAGACGTATGGAAAATATGTGCACCATATTTATGTACATGGATTCCTTCTATGTCCTCACAGTAAATATTTCCTGCAATATGATCTCTTCGGTCAATCACAAGACATTTCTTCCCTTTTTTCTTTAATTCATGTGCCATGACAGCTCCATAAAGACCTGCTCCGACAATCAGATAATCGTATTCTTTCATTTACTCCTTCTTTCCGCAGAACGATTGTCTGGATCCGGTAAAATTCAGAGATAACCTTTCTGCCCTCTTTTTTTTCATGTTACGGTGCGTTTATGATAACACATTTTCTAATAAATTTGAATCTCTATCAAAAATACGGTATACTTAACAGCAAAAGGAGGATGAATTATGCTTATAAAAAATGGTTTTCTAATTGATCCTGCATCTGATACAGAACGTCTTGTCGACCTTCGCATCACAGACGGTCTGATCCAGACACTCGCAGATGCCGGAACTCTGACACCTGAAAATGGAGAGGATGAGCTTGATGCTGCAGGACTTATGATTTCTCCAGGACTTGTTGACACACACATTCATTTCCGTGATCCCGGATTTACTTATAAAGAAGATCTCCATACCGGATCTCTTGCAGCTGCTGCCGGTGGATTTACTTCCGTGATCTGTATGGCAAATACTTCACCGGTCATCGATTCTGTTCCGGTTCTCAAAGAACTGATGGAACGGGAGGCTTTGGAAGACATCCATATTTTCCAGGCTGCTGCTGTCTCCTGCGGACTCAAAGGTGAGGAAATGACTTCTATGAAAGAACTTGCCGCTACCGGTGCCTGTGGATTCACAGATGACGGAATTCCTCTTAAGAATGCTGCCTTTCTCTATAAGGCAATGGAAGAGGCGAAGGCACTTGACCTTCCGATCAGTCTTCATGAAGAAGATCCTGCATTTATTGAAACAAACGGAATCAACCACGGACCTGTATCTGATGCGCTGGGCATCTACGGATCTCCTTCGATTGCTGAAGAATCTCTTGTTGCCAGAGATTGTCTGCTGGCGCTTCGTTCCGGTGCACAGGTCGTGATCCAGCATATCAGCTCCGGACAGTCCGTTGAACTGGTACGCACCTTTAAAGCTATGGGAGCAAATCTACATGCAGAGGCAACTCCGCATCATTTCACTTTGACAGATGAAGCTGTGTTAAAATACGGCTCTCTTGCCAAGATGAACCCGCCGCTTCGTACAGAAAAGGATCGTCTTGCTATCATTGAAGGTCTCAAAGACGGTACGATCGATCTGATTGCTACAGACCATGCGCCACACAGTACGGAAGAGAAATCCCGTCCTATCACCCAAACACCAAGCGGTATTATTGGTCTTGAGACTTCCCTTGCTCTCGGAATTACTTCCCTTGTACGTCCGGGACACCTGACATTAAGCCAGCTGATCGAGAAGATGACGATCAATCCTGCCAACCTGTATCACCTTCCGTGCGGTTCTGTCACAGAAGGGAAAGCAGCTGATCTTGTACTGTTTGATCCGAATGAGAAATGGATTCCTGAGACTTATGCCTCTAAGTCTTCCAATTCTCCATTTACCGGATGGGAATTGTATGGAAAAGTAAAATATACAATCTGTGATGGAAAGATTGTATACAAGGACTAATACGTAACTGTTACATTATTTTTATAATCTAAGAGGTTCCCTGCAGAATCTTTCATTTCCGCAGGGAACCTCTTCTTTGCTCATTAATCCTCGATCGCTGTTACTGTATAATCTTTGTCTTCGACTGTCTTTTTCAGCACTTCATTACTGATTTCGGAATTCAGTGTTACAACTGCTGTTCCGGCCTCATGGCTGACTTCTGCTGTATCAACCTGCTCAAGTGCCTCGAGAGCTTTCTTCACAGCCGCCTCACAGTGTCCACACATCATTCCTTCGATTTTCATTGTCTTTGTCATTTTTGTCTCCTCCTTGTTTTCTGACTCATTTTTGTCTGTTAAGACAATATCTGAAACAGTATTTTCTGCTGTTTCTACCTTTTTCATCTTTCTTTTTCTGTCTTTGCTGGCATCGTACATTTTAAACAGATTCAGTCTCAATGCATTTGTCACTACACAGAAACTGGACAGGCTCATTGCCGCCGCTCCGAACATCGGATTTAATTTCCAACCAAAGACCGGGATCCAGATTCCTGCTGCCAGTGGAATTCCTATCGCATTATAGAAAAATGCCCAGAACAAATTCTCATGAATGTTGCGCAATGTTGCACGGCTCATACGGATTGCCGCCGGCACGTCACTTAACCGGCTCTTCATCAGCACAACATCCGCTGCATCGATTGCAATATCTGTCCCAGCTCCGATGGCAATTCCCATATCTGCCCTGGTCAGTGCCGGTGCGTCATTGATACCGTCACCTACCATCGCAACCTTTCCTTTTTCTTTCAGCTTGCGGATCACCTGTTCTTTACCTTCCGGAAGAACACCTGCGATCACTTCATCCACACCTGCCTGCTCACCAATTGCCTTCGCTGTGCGCTCATTATCTCCGGTCAGCATAACAACATGGATTCCCATATTCTGAAGTTCTTTCACTGCCTGTGGACTATCTTCCTTGATCACATCCGCAACTGCGATCATACCAAGGAACTGCTCGTTTTTTCCAAAAAACAGCGGTGTCTTTCCCTGCTGAGCCAACTGTTCTGCCTGTTCTTTTATGCTGGCAGAAATCTTCATTTTGTCAGAAATGAATTTGAAATTTCCTCCGTACAGCCAGTCCTCTCCAAGTTTTCCTGACAGACCATTTCCCGGAACCGCCTGAAACTGTGTGATTTCAATTTTCTGCTCTGCTTTTCCATTTTCTTTTGCCTTTGCAAGAATCGCCCGGGCAAGCGGATGCTCACTTTTCTTCTCCAATGCATTTGCAAAAAATAATAATTCATGTTCTGTCATTCCGTCCGCAGGGAGCAAATCCGTCACCTTCGGTTCTCCACTTGTGATCGTTCCTGTCTTATCCAGTGCGACAATCTCCGTCTTTCCTGTCTCTTCCAGCGAAACAGCTGTCTTAAACATGATTCCATTCTTCGCGCCCATTCCATTTCCAACCATAATTGCAACCGGAGTGGCCAGACCTAATGCACACGGACAGCTGATCACCAGAACAGAAATTCCCCTTGCAAGTGCAAATCCAACAGACTCTCCGACAAGCAGCCATACGATCATTGTGACAACTGCAATAGAAATAACTGCCGGAACAAATACTCCTGAAACTTTATCTGCCACTTTGGCAATTGGTGCTTTTGTTGCTGCCGCATCACTTACCATCTGAATGATCTGTGACAATGTCGTATCCTCGCCAACTCTCGTCGCCTCGCAACGCAGAAAACCTGACTGATTCATTGTAGCCGCAGACACTTTATCCCCTTCTGCTTTATCTACCGGTATACTCTCTCCGGTCAGGGCAGCTTCATCTACTGCACTGTTTCCTTCCAGAACAATTCCATCCACCGGAATATTCTCCCCCGGTCTTACAACAAACTGATCTCCTCTTCTCACCTGGTCAATCGAAACTTCCTGTTCTTTTCCATCACGCAGGAGCGTTGCTGTCTTTGGTGCCAGCTTCATGAGGCTTTTTAATGCATCTGTTGTCTTTCCCTTTGAATGCGCTTCAAGCATCTTTCCGACTGTGATCAACGTTAAAATCATTGCTGCTGATTCAAAATAAAATTCATGCATCAGCTCCATCACATGATCCATATCGCCTGCCGTCTGCGCTGCCGTCATAGCGAATAATGCATACACGCTATATCCATAAGATGCACCTGCACCAAGTGCAACCAGCGTATCCATATTTGGTGCTCTATGGATCATGCCTTTCCATCCACTGATAAAAAACTTCTGATTGATCACCATAACGATTGTCGTTAACAGGAGCTGCGCCAGCCCCATCGCCACATGATTTCCTTCCAGAAATACCGGAAGTGGCCAGCCCCACATCATATGCCCCATTGACAGATACATGAGCGGAATCAAAAAACACAAAGAAGCGATCAGACGCCTTTTCATCTTCGGTGTCTCCCTGTCTTTCAACGCATCTTCCGCACAGTTCTGCTCACTTTGATTCATCCCATGCCTTTCATTCTTTGCAGATTTCAACGTTGCCCCATATCCAGCTTCCTCAACAGCCGCAATAACCGCATCTACTGTTGCTGTGCCTTCCACTCCCATGGAATTCGTCAGAAGACTGACTGAACAGTTCTCAACTCCGGGGACTTTCCCAACTGCCTTCTCAACACGGGCACTGCAGGCTGCACAACTCATTCCCGTCACATTATATTGTTCCATCTTACTCCTCCTTCAAGTTGTGATCCGGACTTTTTGTTCCGAATCTCTCTTCAGATCTTTTATCGCATCAATTTCTGAAGTGTCGTCACGAGCTCGTCAATCGTTTCATCTTTTCCATCCCGGATATCATCTGCCACACATGTCCGGATATGGCTTGCCAAAAGCACTTTATTGAAACTATTCAGAGCCGCATTCACCGCAGATACCTGAATCAGAATATCCGGACAATACGCGCCTTCTTCAACCATCCTTCGAACTCCCCTGACTTGTCCTTCAATTCTACTCAGACGATTCATCAGATCTTTATATTCTTTTTCCGGGCGGTCCTTTGTCTTGTGACAACATCCCGGACAGACTTTCTTTTCTTCCATTGTATTTCTCCTGTCGTATAACCCCCAGGGGGTATATTTTCTAATTATTAATATATACCACCTGCAGGTATATTTCAAGTGCTTTTTAACAAAAAGTTACTGTTCATGCTATATGCGGCCGGCAACAACAAAGAAGCTGTCATGGAACATTTCACGATTGTATCTATGTTCCATGCAGCTTCTCTGCAATCCATTATTATGTTCGTTATTATATTTCCCGACAAATCTGTCTTATTCTACACTCTTGAGTGATTCAACCATGTTAATCTTCTTTAACTTAAAATACATCACTCCATTGACAAACAAAGAAAAGGCCACTGTTAGAAGAAAGGCATACAGGAAACTCGGTGGATCGATATTTCGTCCAAACATAACCGAATCAATCTCCACTGTCTCAACAATAAAGCGGTGCAGAATTTTTCCGATCAACAATCCCGCCAGTGCCCCAATCAAAGTCAGCAGGATATTCTCTCTGTAAACATAAGAAGAAACTTCCTTGTCATAAAATCCAAGTACCTTTAATGTTGCCAGTTCTCTCTTGCGCTCTGTAATGTTAATATTATTCAGATTATACAGCACTACAAATGCCAGCATTCCTGCTGAAATAATCAATACAATAATCACGATGTCCAGACTCTCCAGCATATGATCCACCTGCTTTTTCAGGCTTGTCGTATAGCTGATGCTAAGTGTTCCATCACACTTCATTATATTTTCGCCGACATCCTTTGCCTCCTCTGTTGTACGGTCCTGAGTTCTATAATAAATTGAATTATAGGCCGGGGCCTCACCGAATGTCTTTTCATAGACTTCAGATGTCATATAGAGATAATGTCCCATATAGTTCTCACAGATTGCGCTGATCAAGACTGTTTTCTCTCCATCATCTGTATCAATCGTTAATTTATCACCGACATTGACTTCCAGCAGTTTCGCTGCTTTTTCAGTCAGGATTGCTCCTTTATCATCCAATGAATAAATTTCTTTTGTCTTCCGATCCCGGATCACGACAAACTTTTTGAATGCTTCCACATCTTTTGGTACATCTAAATAAACTTCCTGAGAAGACTCTCCTGAACTGATCTCAATATTTTTCAAAAGATTTTCTGCAGTCACTGATACCTTCTTATCCGTATCCAGTTCTTTCTGAACCTCAATTCTCTCTTCTTCTGTCACATCTTCCTTTAAAATAACGTCTCCATCATAAAGCTGAATCTGTTCGTATTGAAGCGGAACGATTGCTGAAATAGAATCTTTTAATCCAAAACCAAACAACATCATGCCCATGCAACCGCCAATTCCAAATACTGTCATGAAGAAGCGTTTTTTATATCTCACCAGATTACGCACGGTTGATTTCCATGTGAAATTCAGATTTTTCCAGATAAACGGAACTCGTTCCAGAAATACTCGTTTTCCCTGTTTTGGTGTCGGCGGACGCATCAATTCTGCTGCCTGCTCTCGTAATTCTTTCATACAGGAGAACAGTGTTGCGATCACTGTACATGCAAGTGCTGCTGCACATGCTGCTACGGCATAATACAAATTATATGGGATCACAACATCATACATATGACGATACAAGATCTTATATGCAGTGATAATGATATATGGAATTATCTTTTCTCCAATCAGAATTCCGAAAACACCACCGGTTAATGTCGCAAGGATCGCATACCAGAGATATTTTCCAACAATTGAAGCATTTCCATATCCGAGAGCCTTCAAAATACCGATCTGCGTTCTCTCCTCCTCTACCATTCGTGTCATTGTTGTCAGACTGATCAATGCTGCAACAAGGAAGAAAATGAGTGGGAACACTTTACCGATTGCCCGCATACGATCTGCATTATCTCCATATCCACTGTATTCTGTCAGATTGTTCCGATCATAGACATACCACTTTGGCTTTTCAAGATCATCAATCTTCTGCTGTGCTTTCGCAAGCTCTTCTCTTGCTTCTGTAATCTGCCGCTCTCCATCTTCAATCTTCTTCTGAGCTTCTATACGACCTTCCTCATACTCTGCCCAACCGTCTTCCAGCTCCTTTGTTCCGCTGCTTAACTGCTGCTGTGCCTCCTCAATCTTCTTCTGTCCCTCACTGATCTGCTGCCATCCGCTGTCAATCTGCTGCTGACCGGATGTAATCTGCGCCTTTGCCTGATCTATCTGCCGACTTGCGGTAAGGATTGCAGCATCTCCCTGTGTCAGCACATCCGTCAGTTTCTGTATATTATCCTGTAATACCGGAATACCCGCTTCAATCTGAGCTATCCCGGCTTCAACTGCTGGAAGCCCTTCGTTAATCTGCGTCAATCCGGCTTCGATTTTTGTCTGGTTTTTCTGAATCTCCGCTTCGGCAGCTTTCGCCTCCAGTTCCATTTTATCCAGATTTGCTTTCCATTCAGTCAACTTCTCTTCCATTGCTGTTTTTTCAGCTTCCAACTGTTCTAACTGAGCTTTTAATTCCGGATCTTCTTCTCCTGCTTCCTGCTTCCGGTCGTATTCTTCTTTCAGTGCCTCATAGTTCTGTAGAAGAAGTTCATACTGTGTATTTAGTTCTTCATAAGACTGTTTTAACGGCTGATAAATCTGCTGATACGCAGACTGATAGTCTTCTGCCTGTTGCTGCAATTCTTCCTTTGCTTTCAGAAGCTCATCTTTCTTTTGCTGCATCTGTGTCTGTTGCGCTAAAAGTTCTTGTCTCTGATCTTCCAGACTTTCTTCCTGCTCTTTCAGTTGCGCCAGCTGATTTCTTAATGTTGTAAGTGCAATCTGTTTTTCGCTAAGTTCTTGTGCTCCCTGCTCAACTTGTGCTTTGGACTGATTCAGCTCCTTTTGCTTTGATATCAGAAGATTTCTCGACTGCTCCAGTTCAAGCTTCGAAGCTGCCAGCTGATTTCTTCCTCGTTCAAGTTCTTTCTGCACTGCATCAAGTTTCTCTCTTGCACTTGCAAGTTCTTCTTCCGCCTCTTCTTTTCCATCCGCCAGATCCTGCTCTGCCTGAGCTAACTCTTCTTGTGCTTCATCCACTTTTTCCTGCGCTGTCGAAGTAATCTCATCATATCTGGCCTGTTCTCTTTCCGCTTTAATTGCCTGAACCTTTTTCAGCACAGAATCCACATGTTCTTCATATTCTTTCGTAAATGCAGTTGCTTCCTTTGCACCTTCAACCTGCACTGTAATCTCTGTATACACATCTAATGAAAATGCTTTCTCCGGAACGCAAAGAAAAGCACTGACACTTCCATTTCCGATTGTTGTACTGCCTCTGTGAAATGCAATATACTCCGGACTGCTGACCGTACCAACAATGGTAAATGTATCTGTCTTAAGTGTATCTTCCAAAGAATCCGAAGTCCCACTCGATAATGTGATCTTATCCCCAATCTTCAGATTCTTTCCATCCAGATAATCTGCATCTATTACACATTCATTTTCCTTTTCCGGAAGCCTGCCATCTTCTAACTGAACTTGATTCATCTTATCCTGGAGCGCCATAACATGAACTGCTACCTGGTTTCCCCGAATCGTACAAAGTACATCTGTTGCATAGCTTCCTTCTGCATCCAATACACCATCCACAGCACGAATTGCATCCAGATCATCTTCTGTCAGTCCCATTGTACTCATTACCTGAATATCCATCAGGTTCTTCTCATCGAAATATGCATCTCCTGAATATCTCATATCCGGCTCTGATGCACGGATTCCGGAAAAGAATGCACATCCTATCGCAACAATAAAGAAAATGGATAAAAAACGTCCAAGGCTATGACGGATCTCCATATAAAAGTTTTTTCTTAATGCTTTCTTCATCCACATCCCCTACCATTCAATTTCATCAATCGAAGTCGGATTCTCATTAGATTCCATTCTTGCTACCTGTCCATTTTTTATATGAATCAATCGATCTGCCATCGGCGCAAGTGCCTGATTATGTGTAATGATAATAACTGTCATTCCCTTTTCTCTACACATATTCTGAAGTAATTTCAAAATTGATTTTCCTGTATTGTAATCCAATGCACCTGTTGGCTCATCACAAAGCAAAAGCTTTGGGTTCTTCGCTAATGCTCTCGCGATTGAAACTCGCTGTTGCTCACCGCCGGAAAGCTGTGCCGGAAAATTATTCTTCCGTTCCCCCAGACCAACTTCCTCCAAAACTGCCTGTGCATCCAACGGATCCTTACTGATCTGCAACGCAAGCTCAACATTTTCCAATGCGGTCAGATTCGGCACAAGATTATAAAACTGAAAAACAAATCCGATGTCATCTCTGCGGTATCCTGTCAGCTGTTTGGAATTATAAGCTGTAATATCTTTTCCATCTACATACAGCTTCCCGCTTGTTGCTGTATCCATTCCGCCGAGAATATTAAGCACAGTTGTCTTACCTGCACCACTTGGTCCAACGATTACAACAAGTTCTCCCTGCTCAATCGAAAAGCTGATGTGATCCACTGCATGAATCTCAACTTCACCCATTTTATAAGTTTTCGTGATATCCTGCACTTTAACGAATTCCTTCATCTACATTCTCCTGACTCTTTTTCTCTTCTTCTGCATCTCTCCTGGCAAGCAGTCTGTTACTCTTTTCTTCGATTCTCTACAGACGCAGTTTCTCCCACTCTTCTCCTGCACCGAATGTCTCATGAAAACGTTCCGGAAGCGGTGTGTCCTGGAATAATTTCTTCTGATACTGTACGATCAGACTCGCAGCTAACGGCACTGCACCTGAATATTGCCGTTTTAAAACCTTACAATATTTCTGACATAACGGATCTGGCTTTACACTCATCACTATGTCATGCAATGAATCGTATTTCCCCACTGCCTTCATCCCAAGAAACAACGCTTTTCGCTTTCCAGATGTCGGTGCCAGAAACAGCTTATGATAAAAAACCATCCCTTTTAATGCCTTATAGATCTGCTCGGCTGTTACATCTTTGAAAAATGGTGCGATCACTTCCGCATACTCCATCTTCGGCTGAATGTGCTTTGCTGTCAGATAGCGCAAAGGATCATGATAATCTTCCGTCAGCATCATTCGATCCAATTCCATCTCGATCTCATTGTGTGAAACTCTTCCGACCTGCATAATTTTTTCAACATAAGGATGGCATTCACTGTCTAAAGCAAAATGACAGATAAATCCATAAATATATGCGCGCGCCACTGCCGGATCTTTTGCTTTCTCAATCACTTCAACAGCATGATGGAAAAACTCATCGGCAAATTGTTCATGAAGTGTATGCCCCTGTTCATTCACCGGATCTTTCTTTAATGCATTATAATAAAATAAGATATCCGGTCCATGTAACCCAATATCAAACAACTCTCTATGCGCTTCTATAGAATTCTGAAGGGGTCTTGGAAGTGCGCTGAGCACCTCTTTTCCGAATTTATAATGTGCGTATGTTGTTGGCATAAGAAACCTCTCCTTTTTCCGAATTTTCTTGTTAAGATTTATAATTACTCATATTATTATATTAACACATTCTTCCCTGTCTGACAGTAATTATCTTTATAAAAAATATGTGAAATGACATTAAAAATGCTAAATTTTTACTGCTTTTTCACTTCTTTTAACGCAATAATCACTTGACATTTATATTTCTTTTTACTATATTAGTATGTACAGCACACAAGAGAATGTGTCTGTTACAGTAGAGAGTATTCATTACTCTACCCTGATTAGGGCTTGTACTGGTTTCGACAGGGATCTCGAAGATGGAGAAGCTATCCGTAGGCTGATGCGTTAAATCGCAAACTTAAAATTAAACGCTAACGATAATTTCGAATTAGCTGCAGCCTAAATGCTGCATGTCAGCCCTGAAGCACTCACACTTTAGGAATCTGGCACCGACTATGTGAGAAACGATGACGGCAAAGCTTTGAGCTGTCAGGCGTATTATGAAGCTACTGAACCCGTAAGGATGTTAGTTTTCGTACGGCAGAGGGAATGTTAAATAACTGACTATGATAGTAGAAGTACATGGGACAGGTTTTTGGACGCGGGTTCGATTCCCGCCAGGTCCACTTTTCAATGAAAGTGTGAAGACTTCAAAATAACGGCATTGTATCTCGTAGGATGAGATGCAATGCCGTTATTTTTCGAATAATATCCTTACCTCCAAATGGAATGCATAAAACAAAAAACTCTGAGATTCTTGCAAACATTGACTTCACAAAAATCTCAGAGAAAAAAATAATGCCGCAGACCGGTATCGAACCGTTTTTCTTAATCTCAAATACTGATAGAAAGGGGCTTTGAAGACTTCATCACGGTTGCGGTGTTCAAAAAGTGTTCAAACGTTTGTCGCATACAAACTGGGATTTATTTTAATATCCATGGTCAACATGTTGCCATTTTCCGCCGTTTGTTCTAACTAAAATCCACTTCCAATCATTGTATGTACTATTTGGATTCAGAGAACCATCTCCTCCAGATGAATCAACATCGAATGAAGATAGCAAAATAATGACTTCATCTGCATTGTTCCTATCTGCCCAATCTTGATGGTCTTTAGAGCTGTCATCCCCTGCATAATAAATTTCTGTAAGAGTACATCCATTCCAGTTGCTCTTAAACTCTTTTTTTATGGTGTCAATAGCAGATGCAATGTCCTCTTCAGAATATATTTCAGATTCTACATTATGCGTATTTACTTCATTAACATTTCCGCCACAAGCACTCAAACTAAATACAAGCAGAATACATAGCATTGCACATACAATCTTTTTCATAATTCACACTACCTCCATCAATTCCAGTTTGCCGAAATATCTTTCTAACTTTCCCTATTTTACAGGCTTTCCAGCCAATCCGTTAGTGAAATGATATGTATTTTCCCTTATTTTTGCCCTTATGAGATAATCGTAAG
>OLZE01001099.1_pt1 | contig 14691 bp, 6 predicted proteins | sample 1674091 | NCBI WGS metagenome assembly OLZE01 (sample SAMEA103958143, study PRJEB25191) | human gut metagenome | biome: human-associated habitat [ENVO:00009003]; feature: intestine environment [ENVO:2100002]; material: feces | place: Germany | collected 2013/2015
GACACATTATAGTCCTCGTCAAAAGTCGCCTGCGCTGCCGCTTTATTTTTGATACGCAGCATCTGAATACTTTCTTTTTTTAATTCCAACCTGCTTCCTTCCTTTCTCTGTTTACTTTATGATAAAACCCAAAAATTCTATCGGTTTCTCTGTTTCTCTGATTTTCAGGACAATACAGGGATAAGACGGTTCACTGCCTGCATCCGCTTTCTCCGGACCTATCAGCCTTGTCTTGCAGAATACTGCGTTCTCTGATTCGGAAACCTTGGAACCTCCATCTACCAAACTGCCGTCGGCGGTAATTTTTGCTTTGCCGAACAGACCGATTGCAATGTAAGGACCTGCATTGGCAAACAAAGAGAAATTATCATTTACAGCATATTTATAGCCAATATGTACCGGAATCTCCAAATAGTACGGGTTGATCTTGAAACTAGCCATACTGCCTGCTTCAACTTTGGCGCCTTTTAGCGAAAGTAGCGCTCCGAAATCCATATAAAGACCTTCCGTAAACTGAGGCAGTCCCAATTCAGCCTTAACGCCTGCATGGAAACCTACGCGACTGTCCAATCCGGTTACGTTGAGGCTGCTTACATTCATACCTGCCGTGACACCCCATCTGAGGTTATCTTGTGCGTTGATACTCCCTAAACCTATCGCCAATATGGCGACTAATGCTAGAATCTTTTTCATGTCTGTTAAGTTATTGTATTGATATTTAAAAACTATCGGATGCAAATATATACATATATTTGTATTTCTTTGGAAAAACGAACAAAAATGTAGGGTAATCACTTCTTTTTATAGTAGGATAGTACTAGTATTGCGGAAATATATACTAAATATTTAATTCTCAATATAGAAATAGTTTCAAATGAAACCACTACCTTTGTGCCGTATTTACCAATATATGAATAATATGACTTATCATCATTTATCTGTCCTCGTACATCGACGGGCAGAGAAGTATGGCGACAAGGTGGCTCTGAAATACAGGGATTACGAAACGTCGCAGTGGATACCCATTACTTGGAATCAATTCTCACAGACAGTTCGACAAGTTGCGAATGCACTCGTAGAGTTAGGAGTGCAGGAGGAAGAAAACATAGGAATCTTTTCTCAGAATAAGCCCGAATGCCTTTACGTGGATTTCGGGGCATTTGCTAACCGTGCGGTGACCATACCTCTGTATGCTACCAGTTCACCGGCACAAGCGCAGTACATTATCAATGATGCTCAGATACGTTATATCTTTGTAGGCGAGCAATTCCAGTATGATGCGGCTTTCAGTGTCTTTGGCTTTTGCCAATCGTTGCAGCAATTGATCATTTTCGACCGTGCTGTAGTACGCGACCCTCGTGACATGACTTCTATTTATTTTGACGAATTCTTGGAAACAGGAAAAGGTTTGCCGAACAACGATATAGTGGAAGAACGTACTTCCCGTGCATCGGATGATGACCTTGCCAACATTCTTTATACATCCGGTACAACTGGTGAACCGAAGGGGGTGATGTTGCATCATTCTAACTATATGGAGGCCTTCCGTATCCATGATATCCGTCTGGTAGATATGAGTGACCAAGATGTGTCCATGAACTTCCTTCCTTTGACACATGTTTTTGAGAAAGCATGGACATATCTTTGTATCCATAAAGGTGTGCAGATTTGCATCAACCTCCGTCCGGTAGATATCCAGACTACCATTAAAGAAATCCGTCCGACATTGATGTGCAGTGTTCCCCGCTTCTGGGAAAAAGTATATGCCGGTGTGCAGGAGAAGATTGCTCAGGAAACAGGGTTGAAGAAAGCTATGATGCTAGATGCTATCAAGGTGGGTAAGATACACAACATCGATTATCTGCGTAAAGGTAAAACTCCGCCGTTGATGAATCAACTGAAATATAAATTCTACGAAAAAACGGTTTATGCTTTACTGAAAAAGACGATTGGTATTGAGAACGGTAACTTTTTCCCTACTGCTGGAGCTGCCGTACCTGATGAAATCTGTGAATTTGTTCATTCGGTAGGTATCAATATGTTGGTTGGCTATGGTCTGACCGAATCGACTGCTACTGTTTCTTGTTTCCTTAACCAGGGTTATGAAATTGGTTCCGTAGGCACCGTGATGCCTGATGTAGAAGTGAAGATCGGTGACGAGAATGAAATACTTCTGCGTGGAAAGACTATCACGAAAGGCTATTATAAGAAGGCGGAGGCTACTGCCGCTGCTATTGATAAAGATGGTTGGTTCCATACCGGTGATGCCGGCTATCTGAAGGGTGACCAACTTTATCTGACTGAGCGTATCAAGGACTTGTTCAAGACTTCCAATGGTAAGTATGTCAGTCCGCAAGCTTTAGAAACGAAACTGGCTATTGATCGTTATATCGATCAGATTGCCATTATTGCCGACCAGCGTAAATTTGTGTCTGCCCTTATTGTACCGGTCTATGGTTTTGTGAAAGATTATGCCAAGGAAAAAGGCATTGAATATAAGAATATGGAAGAACTGCTGCAACATCCTAAGATTCTCGGTTTGTTCCGTGCTCGCATAGATACCTTGCAGCAACAGTTTGCCCACTATGAGCAAGTGAAACGTTTCACACTTTTGCCCGAACCTTTCAGTATGGAACGTGGCGAACTGACTAATACTTTGAAGTTGAAGCGTCCTATAGTTGCAAAGAATTACAAGGAAGTGATAGATAAGATGTACGAAGAATAAAGATATAATAAACCTATCTCTTGAAAATAAAAAGCTCCCGGTTAAGAGTCAGAACTTTTAATCGGGAGTTTTTTTATATATCCGTGTGCCTAAAAAGTGCACGTATATTACCGGTTTATCCCCTCTTGATGGCCCTGTACCGCATATATTTGCATCCTCACTTTATATATTTATGTAAGATGTATAACTTATCTATTACTACAGGAAAAATAGCGGATGGCTTTTCCGCGTTGTTAATGCTTTGTTGCATACTCATGGTACAGTCGTGCACTGTTCCCGTACAAACTACAGCTTCTTTGTCGTCTGACAATGGAGACGGTACTTATACCAATCCGGTGATTAATGCCGATTATCCCGACCCTGACATTATACGGGTAGGTGAAGACTTTTATATGGTCAGTTCCTCATTCGTTGCTATGCCGGGTATTCCTATCTGTCATTCTAAAGACCTTATAAATTGGCGTATCATAGGGCATGCCTACGACAGCATCACTTTCCGTCCTCAATATAGGATGGAGAATGAGCAGACCGCGTATAGTCGTTTGTGTTGGGCTCCTTCCATTAAATATCATGACGGTACCTATTATATAGGAGTTAATATTGCCGATGATGGTTTTGTAATGTTTAAGAGTAATAAACCGGAAGGGCCGTATTCTATGCATAAGTTTGACAAGCGTTTGTATGATCCGGGATTTTTCATTGATGATGACGGTAAGAAATATGTCACACATGGAAAGACGAAAATATACCTGACACGTTTGAAAGATGATGGAACCGGTGTACTGGATTCTAACGATGAGGGTACCCTGATTATAACAGCTCCCAAGGGATATGAATATCTTTTTGAAGGATGTCACACTTATAAAAGGAATGGCTGGTATTATATATTTAATCCGGCATTGGGATACAATGGGGTGCAGATGATTAGCCGCTCCCGTAATCTTTACGGTCCGTATGAAACAAAGGTCCTTATTGATGATGATATCAACTATGCTGATGCCGGTGTACATCAGGGCGGATATGTGGAGACACTTGAAGGCGAGTCGTGGGCTTATACTTTCCAGGACAGGGATTATATGGGTAGGTGTGTGATGCTGTATCCGATGAAATGGGAGGAGGATTGGCCGGTGGTAGGCCCGGAAGGTAAACCGGGAAAAGGAGTGGTAACTTATAGAAAACCGGCAGTCAAGGCCAAGCAAGAGATTACATTTCCCCAACATTCGGATGATTTCAGTTCTTCGAAACTGGCTCATGTGTGGGAATTCAATCATGTACCCCGGAAAGATAAATGGAGCCTGACGGATCGTCCCGGCTATTTTAGGATTTATGCGCAGTATGCAAAGGGATTTGAATGGGCGCGTAATTCTCTGACACAGAAAGTGTCTGGACCTTATAGTACCGGAACTGTTTCATTAGATTTGACCGGACTCCGTGAAGGGGATTTTGCCGGAAATGGTATAATGGGGAGAGTCATGTACCAACTGGGAGTACGGAAGAAGGCGGATGGCTTTTGGCTTGAGATGAGGCAGGGAGGAAGAGAAGGAGAGACTGTTGTCGATAGTCTTCCTGTCAAAACTGATAAGATATACCTGCGCACTGAAGTGACAAAGCAAGGATCTTTACTGTTTTATTATAGTCTGGATAATCTTGAATATAACCGTTTGGGGCCGGAAGGAGTTTCTAACTTCTGGGGATTTCTGGGTATCCGTCATGCTTTATGTTGTTATAACTTGAATAAAGGTGCTACTGGCGGCTATGCCGATTTTGATTATTTTGAATTAGAAAGTAATCGCAGGGGAAATCACTACGATGCATTTACCGAGATAGACTTTTCTCAGTATGATGATCGTGAAGGAATGAAATTAGTACGTCCGGTAGCAAAACGCCCTATGCAGTTTATTTCCGGAGTACGGGATGGAAACTGGCTAGTATTCAATAATATGTGCTTTAAGCAGAACCCTCAAAAAGTAACTATCGAACTTCAGGCGGAAACTCCCGGAACAGTGATTGAGATAAGGGAGGGAAGTCTCGATGGGAAGTTGATAGCCACTTGCCCGATAAATCAGAACCAGACTCCGGGAGAATGGGAGAAGCAAGCCTTTGAGGTCAGTGGAGCAGTGAAAGATAAGTCCAAAATTTATTTCCTGTTCCGTGGACAGAGTCAGGGACTTGCTATAAAGAACTTTATCTTTTACTGATCCGGATTATTCTCCTCGTTATTAATGGAGTTTTTATACTCACTTGGAGTAACTCCCATGTGTTTTTTGAAGCATCTGCTGAAATACTTTGGATCGCTGAAACCGGTCATATAAGCTATTTGAGAGAAGTTGTATACATCACTTCTGATCAGCTGGGCGGCTCTTTTTACACGAATTTCCCTGATAAAATCTACCGGAGGCATTCCTACAATGGACTTAAGCTTCCGGTAGAAAATACTCCGGCTTAGCAGTAGCTTGTTGGCGAAATCGTCGATCACCAGATCCGGATTATCTATTTGCTCTTCCAGGAAATCCATCACTTCTTTCATGAATAACTTATCATGCGGCATCACTTCGGGTTCCGAAGGAGTCCATTCCTTAGAATTATCGGTTTCATTGTTTGCTGATAACTGCTTCATGAATATTTCCTGTAACTGCTTACGCTTGGTAAACAGAGAAGCAATACGGGCTTTGAGGTACGAAGAACTGAATGGTTTCGTAATGTAATCATCGATACCTTGTTCCAAAGCGGTGATACGGTCATCCAATGATGCTTTTGCTGATAGAAGAATGATTGGAACATAGCAGATATCTTTGTTTTCCTTGATACGTTTAATCATTTCCAATCCATCCATGACAGGCATCATTACATCACTGATTATCATATCGGGTATGGCTTCCGATGCAAGTTTCAAACCTTCTTCTCCGTTTGCTGCTTCCAGGATAGTGTATTTCTTTGATAGTATATTTCTGAGCAGGCTTCTCAGCTCACGATTATCTTCTACGATTAAAATGGATAAAAAATCCTCTTCCGAGCTATTCCCAGATTCAGTTATACCGTTCTCTACAGTTGTGGTAATATATTCTGTATTGTCCGAACTATCAGCAAGGATTAATTCGGCCTGTGCATCTTTCTCAAACACTTCACGTTCCAAAGGTAAAGTTACACTAAATTCGCTACCCGTTCCCGGTTGGCTCTTGACCTCTATATCTCCGTGATGCATATCCACCAATTCTTTGACGAGTGATAAACCTATGCCTGATGAAGGTTGCAGAATATTGTTGTTCTTGCTTAGTGTCTCAAAGCGTTTGAAAAGAGAGCCTATCTTATCAGGAGCAATACCGATACCTTCATCAATAATGGAAATGCGGATATGCTGATCCGACTTCTGTACTGTAATCTTTACGGTTTTCCCAGGTAGAGTATATTTGAATGCATTGGATAACAGATTGAATACTATTTTTTCCACTTTGTCCCTGTCTATCCATATATATACTTCTTCTTGATCTGCTTTGAATGTGAAGTCTATTTGTTTCTCTTCAGCTATCAGACGGAAATTTTCTGTAATTTTCATCAGGAAAGCAATCAATTCTGTTTGTTCAACCATTACTTTCATCTTCTTATTCTGTATCTTCCGAAAATCGAGTATCTGATTGACAAGACGCAACATACGTTCCGTATTTTTATGTACAACGGTCAGGTGTTCCCGCACGGAAGGAGAAATGGTCTGGTCCTCCAGAACTTCACTGACCGGACTGGAGATAAGGGTCAATGGTGTGCGTAGCTCGTGTGAAATATCGGTAAAGAATTTCAGTTTGATATTTGATAATTGCTGTTCCATATTCACTTGGTGACGCAGTCGATAGATGTAAGAGAAGATATACAGAATTAACCCTGTGAGAAGGATGAATGCTGCAAGATATGCCAGTAAAGCCCAAGGAGTCTCCCAGAAGGTAGGAATGACCTTGATGGAAAGTGTACGGATATTGTTTACCCATACTCCGTCACTGTTTGTTGATTTCACTTGGAGACGATATTCGCCTGCGGGTAGATTGATATAGCTTGCTGATTTGTTTTTATCGCTATAATTCCATTCTTTTTCAAGACCTTCCAGACGATAGGCATAGCGTATGTCATCCGGTCTTGTGAAGTCTAATGCTGAAAATTGTACATTAATATTTCGTTCCGAAGGATGTAAGGCTATCTCTTTCAAATCATCGGTGGAGACAGTTGATTTCTTTCCGTTGACTTTCAGATCTGTAAAGACGATAGGAGGTACATAATCACTCTTCTTCATTTGTTCCGGAACAATTTCCAGAAAGCCCATATCTGTGCCGAAAATCAATTGTTGCCGGGCGTTTATGGTGGGTATCGCTTCGCTAAAGTTCATCTTTTGTCTGAGAAATCCTGTACTATAGTTTTCGAATGCCTCTGTTTCCGGATTAAATTTGGATAAAGCATTTTCTGATGCTATCCACAGATTCTTTTGGGAATCTTCTATCATGGATAGGACCATATCGGATCCTAGCCCTTCCTGCTCGGTGTAATACTGAAATTCAATGTTTTCGCTAAGTAGGGTTCTGGATGTGATTTTGTTGACTCCTCCGGTGAATGTCAATATATAGATGTCTTTATGGCTATTTTTGTATATATGCATAATGTCATTTCCTGTCAGACTAAAAGGATTGTTCCTGTTTTGTATATTTCTGTAGAACTTGATTTCTTCCGGTTGTGCAAAGTCATTTGAGAATGTAACTAAACCAAAGGTGGTTCCTACCAACAAGATACCATTTTCCGTACCTGTAATATAGCGGATATTATGGCAGGTGCTGAACGGATAGTTTTGTAGCTTATTCCTGTGGTTGATAAAATACACTTTTCCCTCAGGTGTTTGTTGTAGCAGATTTAATCCACCACCGTAACATCCTACCCAGATGTTGTCATGATTATCGGAATATATGGTAAATATGTCATTGTAACTCAAACTATATAGGTCTTCAGAGTCATACACATAATTTTGTATGTTGTAATTTCCATCGGCTTTCTTTGTGAGTTGGAATAGGCCGTTTCCTTTGGTTCCTATCCAGATTGTTCCGTTCTTTCCTTCGCAGATGCTGTAAACACTGGCATTGAATGATACTTTATCTTTACTTATCTTTCCCTGTGAAGACAAGTAACCGGCCAGGCTGCCATCAGGGTGGTATATCCTGACATATTCGCTTTTGGAAGCTACCCACAATCGTTGTGAACTATCCAAAAGGAAAGCACGGATTTCGAATCCCCTGTCTATTCCTTTCAGATTATAAATTTGTGGATAGAAAGACATTTTCTTTATTCCTCTGGCGCTGGCTAGCCAGTAGTTTCCTTGTCTGTCCTGATAATGGTAGCGAACAAGCGGGGCAAATAGCGATTGAGGATTGTCCGGATCTGTATAAAAAGCTTTCAATTCTTTACTTTTCCTATCATAATAACAGAAGTTTCCATTATGGGGAATCAGCCATAAAGTACCTTGTTTATCTTCAAATATGGTGTTTTTGTTCTCTCTGCCATAATTCACGACCTCTTTTGGGGGTGTAAAGAGGTATTGCTTTTCACCTGTTGCCGGATTAAAGCGTATCACTCCGGGAGTAGTGGGGAATATCCATAGCTCTCCCTCTTTATCTTCATAAATGGAGATAGCTTCATTGGAGGATTGCATGGGAGTACGGATATCAATTAGCTGAGAAGTCTTATTTTCCGGATTGAACAGGATGACACCATTATCAGTGGATATGGTGAGTAGCCCGTGGTTGGTTATGTCTAAAGAGCTTATTTTGTTGATGGGGTAAGGAAACTCTATAAATTTTATGCTTTCAGTTTGTTGGTTATAATAGGCTATCTTTTCAGAAGCGGAAGCAAGGTAAATTGTACCGTTGTATTCCTGAATAAACTGGAAAGGAAAATCACTGTCAATCTTTTTGTTACCTATAATGGATATACCTTTGTCTGTCAATATCCACTCATCCTTATCGGAATCCTGGAAGATAGTGAAGATGTGCTCGCCTTTTAAAAAGCCATTGAATGTGCTATAGAGTGTAATTCCGTCTTTTTCTTTATATCTCTTTTCATCGATTCTGTAACAATAACCCTTGTCGCATGTCACCCAGGCTATGCCTTCTTTTAGGGGAAATATTTTCTGAACAAAGTTTCTTCTTTGCATATCTTTATCTACTGTTTGCAGAACATCATAGAAGATTTCAAGATGCGTGTCGAATATATAAGCCTTGCTGTCATACGTCTGGCACCAGATATCGCCATATGCGGTTTCTGAAATAAAGGTTATCCGATTGTTGGATAGTGTATATTCTTTATGTGGCGCGGATTTGTAGTTCTTGAATGTATATCCGTCGAACTTATTGAGTCCGTTACGGGTACAGATCCAGATAAAGCCTTTCTGATCTTGTAAAACTGCTGATGCGATATCTTGGGGTAGTCCGTTCTCTGCTGTAAAATCAGTAATCTGGCAGATGGGCTGCGCCGATGAAAACATCGGTATCATTAAGTATAAGAAGTAGATAATCAGTCGTCTCATAGTACTGTTTTGAATAGTGCAGAACAAATGTATAGAAAAAAGGGAATAAATGAAAAGTATAGGATTTGTTTGACCGAAAAAAACGATATTTCGCCCGAATAGTCCACCTCCTTTTTGTTCCATTTTGAAAAAGTACACTCTTGTTACCTGATTTTATTCCGTTGCTATGACACAGGTTGGCTACTTTTGCAGAGTGAATCATTTTAATCATTAACTATTAAAAACACATTGACTTATGAATTTTGAAAGACTTGTTCAAAGGACAGCTGCTACTCTCTTGATGAGTATGATCTGCCTTATCTCTCTTGCACAGAGTCGTACTGTTTCAGGTGTTGTGCTCGATAGCAGAGGTGATCCTGTTATTGGTGCTAATATCAGAGTAGTAAGCGACGCTTCTATCGGTACAATTACAGACTTGGATGGTAAATTCTCCCTTGCCGTGCCGGGTACAGCCAAACAATTGGAAATAAGTTTTATCGGAATGCAGACGCAAACAGTATCTATTGTTGCAGGGCAGCCGGTTCATGTGACATTGGCTGAAGATGCTGAGATTCTGGATGAAGTTGTAGTAATCGGTTATCAGACGGTAAAACGTAAGGATCTTACCGGATCGGTAGCCTCTGTTTCGGGTGAGCAAATTGCAGCTATGCCTGTTGCCAATGCAGCTCAGGCTTTGCAAGGTAAGCTGGCTGGTGTAAATGTAACAACGCAGGATGGACGTCCCGATGCCGCTGTTTCTATTCGTGTACGTGGTGGCGGTTCTATCTCACAGAGCAATGATCCGTTGGTGCTGATTGATGGAGTCAGTGGTTCGTTGAGTGATATTCCGGGCGATCAGATTGAGTCGATTGACGTTTTGAAAGATGCCTCATCAACGGCTATTTATGGTGCCCGTGGTGCTAATGGTGTAATTCTTGTTACCACAAAGGGGGCTAAAGAAGGACGTGTTGTTGTCAGCTACAATGGTTATGCGAAGTTCAATACACCGACTAAGTATATGGATGCGCTCAATCCTTATGACTACCTGGCATATAGCTGGGCAAGTGCGGCTTCGGTTGGTGGTAACAGCTATATGGAACCATTGGAGAAACTGTATGGAATAGGACGTTATACGACTACCAATCCCGGTGGTATAGAAAGCTATCGTAATGTAAAGACGGATAATATCCAGAAAAAGATTTATGGAGATTCTTTTTCTCATAATCATGACCTTTCTGTTACGGGTGGTACTGAAAAGACCAAAGTATTGTTTGGTGTTAACTACATGGATGAGGATGGTATGAAACTCGCTTCTTACTACAGACGTGCCAATGTTTCGTTGAAAGTGAACCAGAAGATTGCCAAGAATCTTGATTTGAGTCTTGATACCCGTTATACCAATATTAAAAAGATGGGTGATGAAGGTGTTACGAATGGTAGCGGGTCTATCCTGTCGTCTTCTTATCGCTTCCGTCCAATTGCAACAGAAGATATTTTGGGTGATCTATCCGCAATGAATGAAGGTATGATTGAGAACTATGCCAAACAGAGTCAGTGGGACAGATATAATCCGGTAAACCGTATCAATGATAAGTATGCACCGAATGCTCAGCAGTCATTGCGTGGTATTCTTTCGCTGAACTGGGGAATTGTGAAAGGATTAACCTATCATACTGACCTGTCTCTCAGCCAGACTTGGAATCAGAATAAGGAATGGACGGGAGCCATCATAAATAACTATCTGGATGATAATACCGGCGAGGTCCTATATGCAGGTAACGCGAATCTGGAGAAAAAGAATAGCTGGGGACTCCGTTGGACAAATACTTTGAGCTATGACTTTACTTTAGGTAAGATACATCGTTTGAATATACTGGCCGGTCATGAAGTTTCCGATTCGGGCGGTGACGGGCTGAAAGCCTCAGGAACTTATTTCCCTGCAAACTTTACGAAAGAGAATGCATTTGCCATGATCAATCAATACGATAGTACTAAGGGAGTGGGGGATTTCTCTTCAAGTGTTTCTACGCCGAGCCGTATCCTTTCTTTCTTTGGTCGCTTGAATTATAACCTTATGGAACGCTATCTGCTGACGGTTACGTTCCGTGCGGATGGTTCATCTAAATTTGCTCCCAGTAACCGTTGGGGATATTTTCCGGCTGCCGCTTTGGGATGGCGTATGTCTGAAGAAGCATTCCTGAACGATGTGGACTGGCTAGATAACCTTAAACTTCGTGTTTCCTATGGTGAGGTAGGTAACGATGGTATAAATTCCAGTTTGTGGTCACAGAATTGGGAGGCTACCAGTGACAAGAGATACCAGGGAGCCGTGAATGGTGCCTTCTTGCCTTCTTATTCACTTGGTGCAGATATGGCGAACAAGGACCTGAAGTGGGAAACTACGATTACCCGTAACATCGGTGTTGATTTCGGTTTCTTTAATAGCCGCTTGACAGGTACGATTGATGCCTATTGGAATACCACCAAGGACTTGTTGATGAAGACAGCTATTCCGGGTATCACAGGTTTCACTTCAACCTACGCCAATGTAGGCCAGACCAGCAACAAAGGTATTGAAATTGCTCTTCAGGGTGTACTCGTGAAAACGAGGGACTGGAATGTAACGGCTGGTTTTAATATTAACTTCAATCGCGGTAAAGTGGACAAACTGGCTGATAATGTCACTGGACTTTATGGTACGGAATGGGCTACTTCATCTACTTTCCCGAAATCAGATTATGTCTTGAAAGAAGGGCGCCCTGTAGGCTTGGTACGTGGCTTGACTGCTGATGGCTTCTATACTACCGACGATTTCACTTATGAAAATGGGGTGTATATTCTAAAAGAAGGAGTTGCGGATGTTTCTTCTGCTGTATTCCCTAACTATCATTTACACAATGGTATGAACGAACGCCCTGCAGGACAGTTGGCTTACCCGGGTATGGCAAAGTTCAAAGACCTGAACGATGACGGTATTATCAATGATGATGACGTGGACGTTATCGGCGATATGACACCTGTCCATACCGGTGGTTTTAATATTAATGCTACTTATAAGAACTTTGATTTAGGTTTGTATTTTAACTGGAGCTATGGTAATGAAATTTATAATGTAAATAAGTTGGCAGCACTTTATGGTTATAAAGAAGGTGCCGTTTACGAGAATAAGCTCTCTATAGTAAAGGACTGCTATAAAATCTATGATGTAGTGAATGGCGAATTGGTTGCATTGACCACTCCTGAACAGCTGAATGCTGCCAATGCGAATGCTAAGTTACCACTGGCATACAGTGAGAATGGCTATGTGTCTACATTGGGTATTGAAGACGGCTCTTATCTGCGTTTGAATACACTGACTTTGGGGTATACTTTACCGAAGAGTATGCTTCAGAAGGCGGGTATCAGTAATCTGCGTGTTTACGGAAGTATCTATAATGTCTTTACAATTACAGGATATTCCGGAATTGATGCTGAGGTAAGTACGTCTACTTCTACAAAGACCTATCCTCAATTAGGTATGGACTGGGGTACTTATCCGCGTGCCCGTTCCTTCGTACTGGGTGTAAATCTTAGCTTCTAACCATTTAAATAAAAGATGAAATTATGAATAAGTATATAAAAATGGCATTTGCGTCAGCCTGTTGCGTCTTGTTTGCACAGTGCAGTGACTTTCTGGAAACTTCTTCTCCTTCTAATACAGATGACGAGTTTGTAACTTCCAGTCCCGCAGAAACTCTGAAGACTTTATCAAGAGCTTATGCACTTTATCGTGAATCGTGTAATGGGGCATACGATTGGAACGACCATTACCGTTCGGATATCGAATATTTCCCCGAGAATAATACTTCCAATAATATCAATGCAAAGCTGGTTCCCGAACAGATTCCTTGTGATCACATGAAAGGTAGCTTCAATGCTCTGTACAATGTGATTTCCTATGCCGGAAAGACCGCTGACCTGATTGCTGCCAAAACAGCTTATCAGGATGATATCGCAGCAGGCAGGACTTCTGACTGGACACATCTGAAAGGTGAAGCCGAAGCATTACGTGCATTATGTTACTTTGACTTGATTAAACATTGTGGTGATGTACCGTATGGCTATGAGAATAATTATGTAGATGATTACGGGCTGACTTCACGTTTTGATATTTATGATGCATTGATTGAAAAATTGAAAGCAGCGGAACCGTATATGTATAAAGTAGGTGAAGGCGGTTTGAACGGTGAGCGTATTACGAGGACATTTGTTGATGGACTGATTGGCAAAATGGCTCTTTATGCCGGAGGCTATCAAACAATCCGTACTGATATGCCTGAACTTTATGGAAGTGTACAGTTCGAAACTCTCAGCACGGATGCTAAACGTAAATGCGCTTATGCCCGTCGTTCCGATTACAAGAACTATTACACTATAGCTGAAGACTATTTACAGAAAGCTCTTTCAACCAATGCAGGAACTACCAAACTGGTTACTACGGATGAGCGTAGCTATGCGAACAATCCTTTCCAACGCCATTTTCAATACGGAATGGATCTTCTGATGAGTCCTGAAGCTATCTTTGAAATAGGTTGTGTACAAAATCAAGCTACAAGCCGTATGTATTGCTATGATTTCGGTCGTGGCTCTAACGGTGGTAACAATACTGCCCCGAATAAGGTATTTGCCGGTATACGTATGGTGCCGAGTTTCTATTACGGTGGTTATGATAACGCTGATAAACGTCGCGATGTCAGTGCGGTGGTTACCGGGCTGGATGGTAAAGGCAATGAGTTGGCATTTACTTTTAAGGCGGGTGCTAAGATTGATGGAGGTATTTGCTTGAACAAATGGGATATTTGCCGCCAAAATCCTTACTTTGTCGGTCCTCAGATGGGCGCGGGTTTCAATATACCGATTATGCGTGTAGCTGATGTCATCTTGATGTTAGCGGAAGTGAAAGCAGGATTGGATGCAGATACTGAAGCTATAGGCCTGGTTAATCAGATTCGTGAAAGAGCTTTTGGAGATGATTTGCATAATATTTCCGGTTTGTCCGGTGAAGCACTGAAAGAAGCTATTCTGATGGAACGTAAGTTTGAACTTTTCGGTGAAGGGCATACCAGTTATGATCTGGTTCGGAGTGGTAAATTCTCACAAAAAGCAATGGAAGTACGTAATGAGATGTCAACCCTTGCTGAAAATCTGAAGACTAAAGGTTATCATGAATTTGAGAATGGCAACATCTTACCCGCTTACATCTGGACAAAGCAGGTTGCAGGTGCCAAACTGACTTATGACTGTACGGATGAAAATGATCCTGTACTTTTCCCGGGATGGCGTGGTGTATTGGATTTTGCTGAGTTAGGATTGTCTGTAAATGGAACCAACCATAATACCGCTATCAAAGGGTTATTTGAATATATTGCTCCGGATAGTGAGACTGCGGCAGAATTAG
>OLZE01001101.1_pt1 | contig 14675 bp, 10 predicted proteins | sample 1674091 | NCBI WGS metagenome assembly OLZE01 (sample SAMEA103958143, study PRJEB25191) | human gut metagenome | biome: human-associated habitat [ENVO:00009003]; feature: intestine environment [ENVO:2100002]; material: feces | place: Germany | collected 2013/2015
CAAAGCCGGCAAAAGATATACCCTACGGGTCAGCCGGACGGTCGGTTCGAAATCGGCCGATAAGGCCGAAAAAGGAGCATGCCCGTCATAATTGACCATATTATCGGTGTAAAGTGAATAATCAGCCCGGAAACTCATCCCCTTGTCCGGAAAATATTTCTTATCGTAAGTATCGAAATGAGCTAAAGCATAGTAGCTGGCAAATCCTTGTGACTTCAGATTTTCCGCTATATAATCGGTATTGTACAGGACGGATTTATAATTGAAATATTCATACCGTAACCCCAATTGAAATTTGAAATTCCGGAAATAAATATCCGATAAATTCAGGTCTCCGCGATGATAAGAGAAAGTAATATTATCGACTTTGTCTTTTTTATCGTACAGATTGATATCGTTGTATTTGAACATATAGGATACGCCCAATTTTCTCAGCATATTACTGCCGAAAGAATAATCCACCAATACGTAAGGGTTTTTATTCAAACGTCCGGTAATCGACAGTCTGGACCCCCTCAACGCCCTATGGCTAAGGGTTGTATTCAACAGGATCGAAGCCATTTCTTCCGAGTCGAAACGGATGCCCAGATTGATTCTTTTCTCATATTTTTCTTCTAACAAGAAATTAAGGTGGTACCCTTCGGGAGTGTCGGTAAGTGTGTAGCTGGCGCTTGAGTAAGAATGACTGCCACGCAACTGATACACAGCTTGTTCTATCTGCTGAGTGGTAATGTTACTGTTCTCTTTGAGATTACACTTCTTCATCAGCCATTTTTTGTCATTAGCCTCTACACCGGAGAAAGATATATCTGTGATGTATACTGTTCGTGAATTGGAAAGAGAAGAGTACGGTCCGTGTTGTTTGGGGACATAATTGTCCGGTATACCGATTTCTTTTTTTAAGGCAATCAAGGAATTCCACTGTGCACGTGCGGCTTCTTCGCCTCGACGCATCAGGGAATCGATGGCTGCCGGAGTGAAGCTGGCGGAAGAAAATCCGTCTACATTTACCTTGATATAGGTATCAGTGAGTTCTACATTCTTTTCATGATTGGTCTGGCAAGTGAGATCAACAATCTGCCCCAATATGTCCGGAGCGCTGTTGAGCTTGTCGGCACTTTTCAGCGCATTCTGAACATCGACTCCGATAATAATATCGGCTCCCATTGCTTTGGCCACATCTGCCGGATAATTATTGACAATTCCACCGTCTACCAATATCATACTGTCTTTGCGTACCGGTGTGAATACACCGGGGATGGCCATACTGGCACGCATGGCAGTAGAGAGTACGCCATCATGGAATACGATCTGGTCTCCATTGACTACATTGGCCGATACACAGGCGAAGGGGATCGGTAACTTATTAAAATTGATCGAGTCATGGTAGCCCATTGTCAGATCAGAGAACAGATTGGCAAGATTCTGTCCTTTGATAATTCCTCCGGACATGGCAGCTTTCGGGTTCTTTGTAAAAGGAAGCGAAACAATGTATTTTGCAGAGCGTTCGCGTTCGGTGAGCGACATGGCACTGCGTTTGATACGATCGCTCAAAAGGAAAGTCCAGTCTTGCTTGCGTACCATACTGTCCAGTTGTTCCGGAGTATAACCGATGGCGTAAAGTCCACCGACTATAGATCCCATACTGGTGCCTACTATATAATCGATCGGAATGCCTGCTTCCTCGATGACTTTCAGTGCTTTGATATGTGCCACTCCTTTGGCACCACCGCCACTGAGGACAACGCCGACCTTCTTCCGTTGTTCTTGAGAATAAACAGAAAAAGGTAATATCAGGCACATTGCAAAAACTAATGTTGAAAAGATTTGTTTTTTCATTAGGACATGTTATTGTGTTGATGTACAATATAACTACAAATGTAGGGGATAAATTGTTTAGTTGATGAAACAAGAACTATAAAAAATGTTCTAAAAGTCGGAAATGTGGATAATTTCTACACTTTAAGGATGTTTTCCACACTTCTGTCTTCAAGGGGAAAAACGTAATACGTTGATAATAAACAGATAAGATAAAACAGGATATTTTGGTATGTGTATTGCATAATAGAGTGTAGAACAAACATAAGTTAAATTAAATAATAAGATTCGATATGAGATTATTCTTTTCGAAACATGAGTTGAAACTGAGGAGAAAGAGAACCATTGCTGCTGTAGTATGTATGGTAATTGTGTTGGGAGTGTATTGGATACTGACACGACCTCAGAAGGCTGCACCGGAAATGCCGACAGTGATTGTTGAACCGGTTATAAAAGACGATGTAGAAATATTCGGAGAATATGTGGGGCGTATCCGTGCCCAGCAATTTGTCGAAGTACGTGCCAGGGTAGAAGGCTATCTGGAAAACATGCTTTTTGCCGAAGGCACTTATGTAAATAAGAATCAGGTCCTGTTTGTGATCAATCAGGATCAATATCGTGCGAAAGCCGACAAAGCGCGGGCTCAGTTGAAAAAGGACGAAGCACAGGCATTGAAAGCTGAACGTGACTTGAAACGTATCCGTCCGTTGTACGAACAAAATGCCGCTAGCCAGCTGGATCTGGATAATGCGGAAGCAGCTTATGAAAGCGCTGTTGCGACAGTAGCGATGAGTGAGGCGGACTTGGCGCAGGCTGAACTCGAGTTAGGCTATACTATCGTTCGTTCACCTCTTGCCGGTCATATCAGTGAAAGAAATGTGGATTTGGGAACGTTGGTTGGTCCCGGAGGAAAATCGTTGCTGGCTACAGTTGTAAAGAGTGATACCGTATTGGTCGATTTCAGTATGACGGCACTCGATTATCTGAAAAGTAAAGAACGGAATATTAACCTCGGACAACAGGATTCTACTCGTTCCTGGCAGCCAAATATTACTATTACTTTAGCAGATAATACCGTATACCCCTATAAAGGATATGTTGATTTTGCCGAGCCGCAAGTCGATCCTCAAACGGGTACTTTCTCCGTACGTGCAGAAATGCCTAATCCGAAACAGGTATTGCTTCCGGGACAGTTTACCAAAGTAAAATTGCTATTGGACGTGCGTGAAGGAGCCATCGTTGTTCCGATGAAAGCCGTTACCATTGAAAAAGGAGGCGCTTATATTTATACGATGCGTAAAGATGATACAGTAGAGAAACGCTTTATTGAGTTAGGACCGGAAGTAGGGAATAACGTGGTAGTGGAAAGAGGACTCGCTGTAGGAGAGACAATTGTTGTGGAAGGTTTCCATAAGTTGACACCGGGTATGAAAGTACGGGCAAGTCGGCTGGATAACGCAAAAGGAGAATAATCAATGAAAGTTAGTTTTTTTATAGATAGGCCGGTATTTTCGGCTGTTATCTCTATCGTGATTGTGATTGTCGGGATTATCGGGCTGACCATGCTTCCGGTAGATCAATACCCGCAGATTACACCTCCAGTGGTAAAGATCAGTGCGTCATATCCGGGCGCGAGCGCATTAACTGTGTCGCAGGCGGTAGCTACTCCGATTGAGCAGGAAATCAATGGTACCCCCGGTATGCTTTATATGGAATCAAACAGTTCTAACTCCGGTGGTTTCTCGGCAACGGTTACCTTTGATGTATCTGCCGATCCGGATTTAGCTGCAGTAGAAATTCAAAATCGTGTGAAACTGGCTGAATCCCGTCTTCCGGTGGAAGTGATTCAAAATGGCATTTCCGTGGAAAAACAGGCACCCAGTCAGTTAATGACACTCTGTCTGACTTCTACCGATCCTAAGTTTGATGAAATTTACTTAAGTAACTTTGCTACTATTAATGTGCTTGATGTAATCCGCCGTATTCCGGGTGTGGGACGTGTTTCAAATATCGGTAGCCGTTACTATGCTATGCAGATATGGGTAGAGCCGGATAAGCTGGCTAACTTCGGATTAACCGTACAAGACTTGCAGAATGCCTTAAAAGACCAGAACCGTGAGTCGGCAGCCGGTGTGTTAGGACAGCAGCCGGTACAGGGACTGGATATAACGATCCCTATTACTACTCAGGGACGTCTTTCTACGGTAGGACAGTTTGAGGATATTGTAGTGCGTGCGAATGCCAATGGTTCTATCATTCGATTAAAGGATGTGGCACGTGTATCTTTGGAGGCTTCTTCTTACAATACTGAAAGTGGTATTAATGGTGAGAATGCCGCTGTACTTGGTATTTATATGTTGCCGGGTGCCAATGCGATGGAAGTGGCCGAGAATGTAAAAAAGGCGATGGAAGAGATCAGCGGGAACTTTCCTGAAGGATTGAGCTATGAAATTCCGTTTGATATGACGACGTATATCTCCGAGTCTATTCATGAGGTATATAAAACACTGTTTGAAGCATTGGTACTGGTTGTATTGGTCGTGTATCTGTCTTTGCAGAGTTGGCGTGCTACATTGATCCCGGTAGTAGCGGTGCCTATTTCTTTGATTGGTACTTTTGGATTCATGTTGATTTTTGGCTTCTCTATCAATATATTGACTTTGCTTGGCTTGATTCTTGCCATTGGTATCGTGGTCGATGATGCGATAGTGGTGGTGGAAGGAGTAGAGCATATTATGGAAACGGAGAAGCTAAGTCCTTATGAAGCGACTAAGAAAGCAATGAACGGATTATCAAGCGCGTTGATCGCTACTTCACTGGTATTGGCGGCTGTGTTTGTTCCGGTAAGTTTTTTGAGTGGAATTACGGGACAGTTGTACCGTCAGTTTACGGTGACCATTGTAGTATCTGTACTTATTTCTACCGTCGTTGCCCTGACGCTGAGTCCCGTGATGTGCTCGCTTATTTTAAAACCGGATAGTGGGAAGAAGAAAAATATAGTATTCAGAAAGATCAATGAATGGTTGGGAATTGGAAGCAATAAATATGTAGCTGCTGTCACTCGTACTATCAAACATCCGCGTCGGGTGTTAAGTGCTTTTGGTATGGTATTGATTGCTATTCTGTTGATTCACCGGATCATTCCGACCAGTTTTCTTCCGGTAGAAGATCAGGGATATTTTAAGATTGAACTAGAATTGCCGGAAGGAGCTACATTGGAACGTACCCGTGCTGTAACAGAGCGTGCGATTGCTTATCTGGATAAGAACCCCTACATAGAATATGTACAGAATGTGACGGGAAGCAGTCCGCGTGTGGGCAGTAATCAGGGGCGTGCCGAACTGACTGTCATCTTGAAACCTTGGGAAGAGAGAAAGAGTACCAGTATTGAGAAAATCATGGATACGGTAGAAAAACATTTGAAGGAATACCCGGAATGTAAAGTCTATCTGTCTACTCCTCCGGTCATACCGGGATTGGGTAGTTCCGGTGGTTTTGAAATGCAGCTGGAAGCTCGTGGAGAGGCTACTTTCGACAACTTGGTGGATGCAGCAGATACGTTGATGTATTATGCTTCCAAGCACAAGGAACTGACAGGTTTGTCTTCTTCTTTGCAGTCGGAGATTCCTCAACTTTACTTTGATGTGGACAGAGATAAAGTAAAGATGCTGGGAGTACCTTTGGCAGATGTGTTTTCTACGATGAAAGCTTATACAGGTTCGGTGTATGTGAATGACTTCAATATGTTCAACCGTATTTATAAGGTATACATTCAGGCGGAAGCTCCTTATCGTGAGCATAAAGACAATATCAACCTGTTCTTTGTAAAAGCCTCCAATGGAGCTATGGTACCGCTGACTTCTTTAGGTAATGCTTCTTATACAACAGGTCCGGGAAGTATCAAACGTTTCAATATGTTTACTACTGCTGTCATTCGGGGGACTGCCGCACAGGGATATAGTTCCGGTCAGGCAATGGAGATTATGGAACAGATCGCCCGTGATCATCTTCCAGATAATATCGGATTGGAATGGAGCGGACTTTCTTATCAGGAAAAGCAGGCGGGCGGTCAGACCGGTATGGTCATGGCATTGGTATTCTTGTTTGTCTTTCTCTTCCTTGCCGCACAATATGAAAGTTGGACAGTGCCGATTGCCGTATTGCTGTCTTTGCCTGTAGCGGCTTTAGGAGCCTACCTGGGAGTCTGGGTATGCGGACTGGAGAACGATGTCTATTTCCAGATCGGACTGGTGATGCTTGTCGGGCTTGCCGCTAAGAATGCTATTCTGATTGTAGAGTTTGCTAAAGTACAGGTAGATAAAGGAGAGGACTTGATACAGTCTGCCATTTATGCGGCAAAATTACGTTTCCGTCCTATTCTGATGACTTCTTTAGCATTTGTACTGGGTATGCTTCCAATGGTATTGGCAAGTGGTCCGGGCTCGGCAAGCCGTCAGGCAATTGGTACGGGGGTATTCTTCGGGATGATATTTGCTATCGTGTTTGGTATTATTCTCGTGCCGTTCTTCTTTGTGATGGTATATAAAACAAAGTCGAAAATCTTAAAACATAAGAAATAATGAAACTGAATAAACTATATATTGCTATACTATTGTTTGCAGGAATACTGACTTCCTGCAAAGTAGGCAAGAGCTACGTACGTCCTGACCTTCATTTGCCCGATAGTCTGGCCCAACATCAGGATACGGTCAGCTTTGGAGATAAGGATTGGGAAGAAATCTATACGGATTCTACACTTCGCAGTCTGATAGACCGTGCGTTGGATCACAATAAAGACATGTTGATAGCGGCTGCCCGAATCAAAGAAATGGCGGCTCAGAAACGTATCTCCACCGCTGCACTGCTTCCTGATATCAAAGGAAAAGTGACTGCTGAACGTGAACTTGAGAATCACGGGGGAGATGCTTTTAAGAAATCGGAAACCTTTGAAGCTCAGTTCCTTGTTTCATGGGAACTCGATCTTTGGGGAAATCTGCGATGGGCGCGTTCGGCCAGTATTGCCGAATATTTGCAGTCGGTAGAGGCGCAACGTGCACTTCGGATGACGATTGTGGCGGAAGTGGCACAGGCTTATTATGAACTGGTTGCGCTGGATACGGAACTGGATATTGTCAAGCAGACTTTAAAAGCCCGTGAAGAAGGGGTGCGCCTGGCACGTATCCGTTTTGAAGGAGGATTGACTTCGGAGACTTCTTATCGTCAGGCTCAGGTGGAGCTGGCACGTACAGCCACTTTGGTTCCTGATTTAGAACGTAAAATCTCGCTGAAAGAGAATGACATTGCTTTTCTGGCCGGAGAATACCCTAATCGCATCGCCCGTTCCCGACTGCTTCAGGAATTCAATTTTCCGGAAACACTTCCGATAGGGATGCCATCTACTTTGTTGGAACGCCGTCCCGACATACGTCAGGCAGAGCAGAAGTTGATTGCTGCCAATGCCAAAGTAGGGGTAGCTTATACGAATATGTTTCCTCGTCTCGCCCTGACAGGTGGTTTCGGTACTGAGAGTACGTCTTTGTCCGAACTTTTAAAATCTCCTTATGCTGTTATGGAAGGGGCTTTATTGACTCCTATTTTTGGCTGGGGAAAGAACCGTGCTGCATTGAAAGGCAAAAAGGCAGCTTATGAGGCGGAACTACATAGTTATGAGAAATCAGTTTTAACTGCTTTCAAGGAAACACGTAATGCGATTGTCAACTTTAATAAGATAAAAGAGGTGTATGCTCTTCGTGCCAATCTGGAACGTTCGGCTAAGAGTTATATGGACTTGGCTCAGTTGCAATACATTAATGGAGTAATCAATTATTTGGATGTTCTGGATGCCCAGCGTGGTTATTTTGATGCACAAATTGGTCTGAGTAACGCTATTCGTGATGAATTGATAACCGTAGTGCAGCTTTATAAAGCACTGGGTGGTGGCTGGAAGCAATAGCATCTGTACCGGTGTCACGAAATAAAATGAGAGCTTCTCTTTCATAATTCGAGGAAAAATGCGAAATTTGCAACGCTTTTCAAGTTTGACAAGAAACTTACTAACACCTTTAAATAAAAATAAAGAAAATGACTAAAAGTGCATTGCAAATCGCAAGGGCTGCTTATCAGCCCAAACTTCCGAAAGCATTGGCAACAGGAGCCGTTAAAGCTGTAGCAGGTTCTGCTACTCAATCTGTAGCCGATCAGGAAGCTATCAAAGCATTATTCCCTAACACGTACGGAATGCCGTTGATTACATTCGAAGCAGGTGAAGCTGTTCAACTTCCTGCCATGAACGTAGGTGTAATCCTTTCCGGTGGACAGGCTCCGGGCGGACACAATGTAATCTCTGGTTTGTTCGACGGTATCAAAAAACTGAATCCGGAAAATAAGCTGTACGGCTTTATTTTGGGACCCGGCGGTCTGGTAGACCACAACTATATGGAACTGACTGCCGACATCATCGACGAATACCGTAATACAGGTGGTTTCGATATCATTGGTTCGGGACGTACAAAGCTGGAAACTGAAGCTCAATTTGAAAAGGGATTGGAGATTATCAAGGAACTGGGCATCAAAGCATTGGTAATCATCGGTGGTGATGACTCTAATACAAATGCCTGCGTATTGGCTGAGTATTACGCTGCTAAAAAGTACGGTGTGCAGGTAATCGGTTGTCCGAAAACGATCGACGGTGACTTGAAGAACGATATGATTGAAACTTCCTTCGGTTTTGATACAGCTTGCAAGACTTATGCGGAAGTGATTGGTAACATTCAACGTGACTGTAACTCAGCTCGTAAATACTGGCACTTTATTAAGTTGATGGGTCGCTCGGCTTCTCACATCGCATTGGAATGTGCTTTGCAGGTACAGCCTAACGTATGTATTGTTTCTGAAGAAGTAGAAGCAAAAGATATGTCTCTGGATGATGTAGTGACATCTATCGCTAAAGTGGTGGCCGACCGTGCTGCACAGGGAAATAACTTCGGTACAGTGCTGATCCCGGAAGGATTGGTTGAATTTATTCCGGCAATGAAGCGTCTGATTGCTGAGTTGAACGACTTCCTGGCTGCTAATGCAGAAGAGTTCTCTCAGATTAAGAAGTCTCACCAGCGTGATTATATCATCCGTAAGTTGTCTCCGGAAAACTCTGCTATCTATGCAAGTCTGCCGGAAGGTGTAGCTCGCCAGTTGACACTGGATCGTGACCCGCACGGAAACGTTCAGGTATCACTGATCGAAACAGAAAAACTGTTGTCTGAAATGGTAGCTACCAAATTGGCTGCATGGAAAGAAGATGGCAAATACGTAGGTAAGTTTGCTGCTCAGCACCACTTCTTCGGTTACGAAGGACGTTGCGCCGCTCCGTCAAACTTCGATGCTGATTACTGCTATTCTTTGGGTTACACAGCTTCTATGTTGATTGCCGACGGTAAGACTGGCTATATGTCTTCTGTACGTAACACAACTGCTCCTGCTGCTGAATGGATTGCCGGTGGTGTGCCTATCACGATGATGATGAATATGGAACGCCGTCACGGTGAAATGAAACCGGTTATCCAGAAGGCATTGGTGAAACTGGATGGTGCTCCTTTTAAAGCATTCGCTGCACAACGTGACCGTTGGGCTGTTGAAACGGATTATGTATATCCGGGTCCGATCCAGTACTTTGGTCCTACGGAAGTTTGCGACCAGGCAACTAAAACTTTGCAACTGGAACAAGCTAAATAAGTAAACTTCACAGAGTTGTTGTATCAAGCAACGTTGTGATGAAGAGTTATTCAGGCACGGATTACGCAGATTAACACGGTTTTAAGAAATAGTATGCTAAAACTGTGTAATCCGTGTAATCCGTGCCTATCTTTCATATATTTATTCATCAAAACAAATGCCGTCACGTAATAATCCGATTTCTGCTGTCCAAAAGAAAAGAACAGTTGCCACTACCAGAAAAAAGGGGACCGTTTCTTCTTCCAAACCTTCCCGTGCCCAGAAAAAGGCACCGATGAAGCATGGTTATTCGATGCCCGGCTGGCTTCGCAATTTATTGGCTGTGGTGATTATCGGTTGTTTCTCCGTCATTTTCTATTATTTCTTTCTTCGTCCTTATGCCTATCGGTGGAAACCTTGCAATGGCATGAAGGAATACGGAGTCTGCATTCCTTCCGGATATGACATTCATGGGATTGACATTTCTCATTATCAAGGAAAAATAGACTGGGGAAGACTTTTACAAAATAAGCAGACGGCTACTCCTTTGCATTTCATCTTTATGAAAGCGACTGAAGGAGGAGATCATAACGATACTACATTCGAAGCCAATTTTGTAAACGCACGTAATCATGGTTTTATTCGTGGCGCTTATCATTTCTATATTCCTGGTACAGATGCTTTGAAACAAGCGGATTTCTTTATCCGCACAGTTAAACTGGATTCCGGTGACCTGCCCCCGGTACTCGATGTGGAAGTGACCGGACGAAAAGAGAAAAAAGAATTGCAGCAAGGCATTAAGCGTTGGCTGGATCGTATAGAATCCCATTATGGAGTGAAGCCCATTCTTTATACTTCTTATAAATTCAAGACCCGTTATCTGGAGGATTCTATTTTTAATGCTTATCCTTACTGGATTGCCCACTATTATGTCGATTCAGTGAAATATCAGGGTAAATGGCATTTCTGGCAACATACGGACGTTGGAAACGTACCGGGTATTAAAGAGGATGTAGACCTCAATGTATTCAACGGGACCTTAGAGGAACTCAAAAAGTTGACAATTAAGTAGCGGGTACGTTTCTTGTCATACAACTAATCTCTTCTTTCATTTGTTATAATCGTATTATTATTAAAAATATACGATTATGAACTTTGATATAGCTATTATTGATGGAATGAGCCGCTTTGATCCAAAGATTCATGTTGTGATAGAAGGAGCGGAGTTTGCCGATTATTTTTGGCCTGCTGTCGAACAATATGTGGAATGTACGCATGAATATTGGCGTAGGACTTTATCATTCTCAAAACATAGAAGGCGCTTTGACCACTTTGCCCGGAGCACGTATTGTCTGTCCGTCTTTTGCGGATGATGCAGCCGGGCTACTCCGTACCAGTATGCGTTCCAAAGGCTTTACTTTATTCCTTGAGCCGAAAGCATTGTATAATTCCGTTGAGGCTGCTGCAATCGTACCGGAAGATTTTGAAGTTCCTTTCGGAAAGGCACGTATTCGTCGTGAAGGGACAGATCTAAGTATCATTACGTATGGAAATACAACGCATTTCTGTCTGAATGCTGCGGAACGGTTGGAGAAAGAAAAGGGGTGGAAAGTAGAGGTTATAGATATCCGTTCTTTGGTTCCTTTGGACAAGGAAACGATATTCGAATCGGTGAAAAAGACGAGTAAGGCGTTGGTTGTACATGAAGATAAAGTTTTCTCCGGCTTTGGGGCGGAGCTTGCCGCAATGATAGCTGGAGAGATGTTTCGCTATTTGGACGGACCTGTGCAACGTGTCGGCTCTACCTTTACACCCGTCGGTTTCAATCCTATTTTGGAAAAGGAGATTTTGCCGGATGAAGCTAAGATCTATGAAGCAGCCAGGAAGTTATTAGAATATTAAACAGTATGGATTATGAAGAAGATAGGTTTGTTTTATGCTGCCAAAGCTGAAAAAACGAGTTGGGTGGCGGAAAGAATACAGAAAGAATTCGGTGAAAGTCATATAGAAGTGGTACCGATAGAACAGGCTTGGCAGAACGATTTTGCTGCTTATGATTGTTTTATTGTCGGAGCCTCCACTTGGTTTGACGGAGAGTTGCCTACTTATTGGGACGAGCTGTTGCCGGAGCTTAGAACGATGGATTTGAAAGGAAAGAAGGTCGCTATCTTTGGATTGGGAGATCAGGTACGCTATCCGGAAAACTTTGCTGATGGTATCGGGCTATTGGCAGAAGTATTCGAAGAAGACGGGGCGGCATTGGTGGGCTTTACTTCTTCGGAAGGATATACTTTTGAGCGTTCCAGAGCATTGCGTGGCAATCAGTGTTGTGGGTTGGTTATCGACTTGGATAATCAGTCGGACCAGGCAAAAAAGAAAATCAAGGATTGGTGTGAACAAGTAAAAAAGGAGTTTGCGTAACTCCTTTTATAAGCTATTATATATTATGAGGGTGTCATAATGAATAATCTGCGTTTTGACACTCTCTATTTTTATCCCTGTATTCTTTGTTTCTGTTGGCAGAGTAATAGTATTAAACTTTATAAATGAATTTCACTGCCGCCCAGCGATTCTTTTCTTTGTGATGGATGTAAGTCAGTCCGTTCTTTTCCGCTTCTTCGCGGATAACAGGGATGTCATCCACATAAAATCCGCTCATGTATAGTTCCGCTCCGGGATGCATACAAGTGACATATTGTCTCATGTCATTCAGTAGGATATTGCGGTTAATATTAGCTATAACCACATCAAACGGCCCTTTTCCGGAAAGTGAAGAGGCATCTCCTTGAGAAACGGCAATATTATCTACGTGGTTCAATTCGATGTTTTCGATAGAGTTTCGTACACACCATTCGTCTATGTCGATAGCGGTACATGGATGTGCGCCTTTCATTCGTGCAAGGATGGCGAGAATAGAAGTTCCACAACCCATATCCAGCAATGATTTATCTTTCAGCTCGCTATCCAACAGTTCTTCGATAATAAGGCTGGTAGTCTCGTGATGTCCTGTGCCGAAAGCCATTTGCGGATTGATTACGATATCGTATTCTGCTTTAGGAATATCCTGATGAAATGTGCTGTGGATTACACAACGGTTACCGATGATAATCGGTTGAAAGAAATTCTTTTCCCATTCCTCGTTCCAATCCTTGTCTTCTGCTTCTGCATATGTATAGGTGATTTCCGTATCGGATAGGGGAAATCCGGCGATTGCATTCTTTATGGAGGTTTCGTCACATAAAGTTTGTTGGATATATGCGGTTAATCCGTTCTCATTTTCAACAAAACTCTCGAAACCGGTTTCGCCTAATACGGCAGCTAATACATCATTTACAATCTCTGTGGACGGATTCGTATGAAAAGTGAACTCAAAATACTTCATAGTTGTTTCTAATGCTGGTGAATAATGTGCAAAGATAATCACAATTTTAGGGAAATCCCTACTATCCTTTGGGGAAAATCTCCCCAAGGCGATAAATCTCTTCCTTATCTTTGTAACGTGAATAAGTTTAAGTAATTACATAAACCCAGATGATATGAAAAAGATTGTTTACTTCTTGCTAGTTGCCTTGTGTCTCCCGATAGGCTTGATGGCACAAAGCGTTGATGACGACCTTTACTTCGTACCTTCCAAAGACAAAAAGGAGAAAAAAGAAACTCCGGTGAGGAAGGAACCGAAGAAACAGGTGACAAACATCTATACTTCACCGGGAACTACAGTTGTGGTTCAGGACCGTAGGGGGAGAACACGGGATGTGGATGAATATAACCGCCGTTACGATGCACGTGATAATGAATTCGTAATGGATAATGATACCTTATATATAAAGGAAAAATCTACTCCGGACTTGGACGGGGAATGGGTGACCGGCGAATTCAATGGTACGCAGGACGACTATGAATATGCCGAACGCATAATCCGTTTCCGTAATCCGCGTTTCGCTATCAGTATCAGCAGTCCGTTATATTGGGATGTAGTCTACGGACCGAATTCTTGGGACTGGAATATATATACCGATGGTATGTATGCTTACGCATTCCCGACATTCAGTAATCCACTTTGGTGGGATTGGCGTTATGGTTCATACGGCTGGGGCTGGAACTATGGTTGGGGCTGGAGTCGTCCTTATTATGCTTGGGGATATTATCCGGGCTATTGGGGCGGCTGGCATGGCGGCTACTGGGGTGGCTGGTATGGTGGTGGATATTGGGGACATCATCATCATTGGCACGGCGGTCCTAGCTGGGGCTGGGGCGGTGGAGGCCGTTGGACTGGTCCGACTTATACAAACCGTCGTTCGTATGGACAAAGCAGTTACAGAAATTCTTCTACTGTACGTCGATATGGTTCAAGCGCCACTCGTTCTGGTGGTTCTGCTATTCGGTCAACTGCTAGCTCGTCTCGTACCTCCGGATCAGCTTATGGCAGGGGAACAAGCACAACAAGACGCGTGGTAGGTACGCGTTCTTCGGATGAGCGTTATGGCTCAAGTACTCGTACGGGAAATTCATCACGTCGTGGCAGTATTTATTCTCGGCCAAGTAGTACTCGGACTAGTGGAACAGGAACCGGTTCTTCTTATTCCCGTTCTTCTGGAGTGAGAAGTGGCAGTAGTGGAACGAGAACATCTACTTACAATCGCGGTAGTTCTTCCACTCCACGCAGCAACTATTCTAACGGTAATAGTAGCCGTCGTTCATCATCTTATGGAACTTCTCGTTCATCATCTTCCCGCAGTTATTCACCTGCCTCTTCAGGTGGTAGTTCGCGCGGCAGCTATTCTTCCGGTGGGGGAATCGGCAGATCTTCTGGCGGAGGAGGTTCTTCTCGTAGCGGTGGTAGAAGATAAAACGAAGGGTATTAATTAAATGGAATGAAAGGTATGAAAAAAATAGTTATGGTAGCTGTATTGGGACTATTTGTTTCTGCAGCTTCGGGATTAGCACAGACTGTTTATGATGGTGCTAAACTGACAGGAAAAGATTTAAATGGAACTGCCCGGTTTGTCGGAATGGGAGGTGCTATGGGGGCACTTGGTGGAGATATTTCTACCATAGGGACCAATCCGGCCGGTATTGGGCTCTATCGTAGCAGTGATATAATGACTTCTTTCGGTTTCTCATCTTATGGAAGTGAAAGCAAGTATTTA
>OLZE01001104.1_pt1 | contig 14651 bp, 17 predicted proteins | sample 1674091 | NCBI WGS metagenome assembly OLZE01 (sample SAMEA103958143, study PRJEB25191) | human gut metagenome | biome: human-associated habitat [ENVO:00009003]; feature: intestine environment [ENVO:2100002]; material: feces | place: Germany | collected 2013/2015
AACGGGTGGCTCTCAGTGCTGGACGGTGTGGCTCTGAGTGCGTGGAATACTCACTTATTCGGGAAAAGCTACATTTATATTGCCGATTGTAAAAAAATTATATGAAAAAGGTGTGAAAGTTATACAAATTGGAAAAGCAGGAAGTAATTATTATTCTCAATATGTGACATATCATTTATCGATTAGTGATTCTGAAAATAATCGAGATAGAATGTCTCAGTTTTCAAGTCATATAGCTATGCAATATATTATGGATGTTTTGTATGGTTGTATTTATAATGAGAAAAGGAAACAAAATACAAAATATATTTATGATTCAATTGATTATATGGATGATCGACCAAAGGATTAAAAAGATTCAAAAAGTTTCAGATATTTTTGAATCTTTTTTATTTTGTGTAGAAAAAACTATCTTCGATGCTTGGGCATATTGAATAACAACTGGGTAAAAAGTAAATTAAAGCTATCAATAGAAAAGGAGAAAACATGATGGAAAAAGGATTGAAAATTGTTACTATTGGTGGCGGAAGCAGCTATACACCTGAATTGATGGAAGGCTTTATTAAACGTTATAATGAACTTCCTATTAAGGAAATTTGGCTTGTCGATATTGAACAAGGAAAAGAAAAAGTGAATATTGATGCCAAAATGTCACAACGTATGTGGGATGCAGCAGGTTATGATGTAAAGGTACATGTATCCTTTGATCGTAGAGAAGCATTAAAAGATGCGGATTTTGTGACAACACAATTTAGAGTAGGCTTATTGGAAGCTAGAATTAAAGATGAGAGAATTCCTTTGTCTTATGGAATGTTAGGACAAGAAACAAATGGAGCTGGTGGAATCTTTAAAGCATTTAGAACAATTCCTGTAATTCTTGATATTGTAGAGGATATGAAAGAATTATGTCCAAATGCATGGTTAATTAATTTTACAAATCCAAGTGGAATGGTAACTGAAGCAGTTATTAAATACGGAAAATGGGATCGTTGTATTGGTTTATGTAATGTTCCAACGATTGCTATGATGAAAGAGCCTATTGCATTAAATGTAGATCCAAATGAGTTGATTTATCAATTCGTAGGGTTAAATCACTTTCATTGGCACAAAGTATATGATAAAGATGGAAATGAATTAACAAGTAAAGTAATTGATGCTATGTTGGATGGAAAAGATGTTGGTCTTCCAGCAAACATCAATAACGTTCCTTTCTTTGGAGAACAAATCAGAGAAATGAATATGATTCCTTGTGGATATCATAGATATTATTATCGTCAACAAGAAATGTTAGAGCATAGTTTGATGGAATATGAAACAATTGGTACTCGTGGTCAACAAGTAAAAGAAACAGAAAATAAATTGTTTGAATTATATAAAAATCCGAATTTAGATCATAAACCAGAAGAGTTATCAAAACGTGGTGGTGCTTATTACAGCGATGCAGCGTGCGAATGTATCAATGCGATTTATAACAATAAGCAGACTCATATGGTTGTTAGCACAAAAAATAGAGGAGCAATTCCAGAATTGCCTGAAGATTCAATAGTTGAAGTAAGCTGCTATATTGGGGCAAAAGGAGCAATGCCTGTTGCTTGGGGAAAATTACCAAGTGCACAAAGAGGATGGCTTCAATGCATGAAAGCAATGGAAGAGTGTACAATCGAAGCCGCAGTTACTGGTAATTATGGATTGGCACTTGAAGCATTTACATTAAATGAATTGATTCCATCAGGAGAAAATGCAAAGCGTGTTTTAGATGAATTGTTGATTGCACATAAGAATTATTTACCACAATTTAAGTCTACAATTGAAAAATTAGAAAAAGAAAATGTAACAATCAAAGATTCAGTAGTGAACGAGATTATTGCTCATGAGCGTTAAAAAAAGAAGTATTTGGAATACATCCATCGGGTAAAGAAGTTTACAAGTTTGAAATCGTGAATAAACAAGGAATGAAAGCAGTAATCACTAATTTTGGTGCTATTCTAATATCCTTGTTTGTTAAAGATAAAAAGGGTAAAGGAATTCAAATCATTTATGGACCACAAGTGACAGTTATAAAAAGTGATTTTGAAGAATACGTAGAGAAAGTGAGTCAATAATGTTTTTTAGAAAGAAAGTAAATGAATTAGAAATCTTTAAATGCGCGCAAGGAGACATTGTGCCTATTGAAAATGTTCCTGATTCAGTTTTTGCAGACAAATTACTAGGTGATGGAATAGCAATCAACCCTAGTAATGGAGAAATTATTTCACCTGTTGACGGACAAGTTGTTATGATTCAAGATAGTCTTCATGCGATTGGGATTCAATCAGAGGATGGTATTGAAATATTGATTCATGTTGGATTGGATACAGTCGAATTAAAAGGCGAAGGATTCGTTAAGAAAGTGAATATAAATGATAGAGTGAATAAAGGTCAGCCTATTGTATGTTTCGATAAAGAAATGATTGAAGAAAAAGGCTATAATATGATTACGATGATGATAGTTGTTAATGATGAGCGTATTTCTAAATTGGAAAAAGGCGATCAATTAGACAAACTTCTAATAAAAGTTCAATATAAATAATAAAACTGTAGCGATATGTGAGCCGCTACAGTCTTTTTGTATATTAAAAAAACAAAATCTCACAATCCATTTCGAATACAAAAAGGATTATCGAAAGTACAATTAAACTATGAGGCTGAGTTCTTTCAAATGTGATTTTTCTTAGTGTTCCAAGTACCGATGACTTCATTAACTGTTGATACTGTTACAAAAGCTTCAATATCACTTTCTTGAAGATAATATAGTAATTTTTTATATTCATTTGTAGCCATGATTGTGACAAGCTCTGTATGCTCGGTCTTATCATAACCACCTTTTGCCGAATATAAAGTAACACCACGCTTTAATGTGTTCATTATATAATCTTGAATGACTTCATATTCTTTGGATAATATACAAATCTTCTTTTTCTTATTAAAACCATCAATAAAATAATCTACAGCTTGACCATTGGCTAGTGTTGCCAATGCGCCAACCACTAAAGCGCCAATATCATATACAATTAGACTTGTTGTACAAATGAGTAGTCCGACTAAAGTACAAGCTTTGCCTAGATCCATATGTGTATATTTATTGATAATTTTCGCAATAATATCCGTTCCACCACTCGATGCGTTTACACGAAATAGAATGGTTTGTCCAATGCTAAAATCAATGTATAGGTAGCCATGTCGAAAACAGCATTTTGTGTTAAAGATAGGTTATTTGGATAAATTTTTTCAAATACAGCTAGAAATAAAGGCAATAATAAAGAGGCATAAATCGTTTTTGCCCCAAACTCTTTACCAATTAGAACGATACCTAGAATCAACAATAAGACGTTGATCACAAAGGTAAGTGTAGAAATAGATAGGCTTGTGATTTTAGCTAAAACCATAGCTAAACCAGTAACACTTCCAGTGATAACTTCACTAGGAATTAAGAAGAAATATATGGCGACACTGATGATGAACATGGCGAGTGTGATAGTTAAAAAGCTTTTTAATGTATTCGTTTTCATTTGTAAAACCTCCACTTTTTATTATGCCAAAAAAAGTGTAAAAAAAGAAGAGCATTATCTCTTCTTCGCATCGGTTTTATTAAACTTATCTCTACGCTTTGTGGATTGAATGAATAGACGCTTCATTTCTTGTGTATCTTCTTGTTCTAAAGAATCTCTAAAGTGAGAGATCGAATCGATAAACTGGTTGATTTCATCTAATAAGATATCTTTATTCATGATAAATAATTCGGTCCATAAATCTTCATTGATTTTCGCAATACGAGTTAAATCCCGAAAGCTATCTCCCGTATATTCTACAAGATGTGCATTGTCATGGGTATTCATTAAAGATACCGCAATGACATGGGTTAATTGAGATAAAAAGCCAATCATTTTATCATGCTCTTCAATGGATAGAGTACAGATTCTACCAAATTCCATCTTATTAGCTAATTCTTTTACAGCTTCAACTGTTTCATTTTTATTCTTTTGAGTAGGAACAAGAATAAAGTTTGAACCCTTAAAAATCGTTTCATCACTAAATTCAATACCACGAGATTCTCTACCACACATGGGGTGAATGCTTAATAATTCAAGATCTTCTCGTAATACATCTTGAATGGGTTTGACAATATTTGTCTTTACACCACTAATATCCATTAATAATGAATTTTTAGGAATATCATTCTGATAGACTTCAATCCAAGGAAGAATTTTAGTTGGATATAAACAGAAGATAAATGTATCACACTTTGAAATGACATCTAAAGGATTTGTGCTACCATCTACGATGATTTTTAATTCTTTGGCTTTACCAATGGTTTGTTGAGATACATCAATACCATAGACGTTGTAGTTTAAGCGTGTTAGTTTCTTCGCAAAACTCGCTCCCATTAATCCAAGTCCTATAATCGCAATATTTGTCATAGAATCTCAACCTTTCCACCTAAGCTTTGAATGTCTTCAAAGAAAGTAGGGTAACTCTTTGTGATGGCTTGGGCATCATCAATAATACATTCGGAACCTGCACATAATCCAAATACCGTCATTGCCATAACAATACGGTGATCATTATGTCCAAAGATTTCTACTGTATTATTTGATTTATAGTGTTCTTTACCGTGAATTTGAATGGAATCAAATGTAGAAGTAATATCTACACCCCATTTTTTTAATTCTGTTTCCATAGCTAGAATACGATCACTTTCTTTCATGCGTAAACGAGCTGCATTCACAATATTGGTTTCGCCATTTGTGAAGCTGGCCAAGACACATAAGATTGGCCCTAAATCTGGACAATTAGATAAGTCGATAGTTTGTGGTGCAGGTTGTTTTTTTTGGAATGTGATCGTATCCTTGTCACTTGTAAAACTAGGAATACAATCTAAAATGGCTTTATCTCCTTGTTTACTTGACATGTCCATGTTGGAGCATGAAAGAGTATTGTTTAAAGTGCCTAACACCGCAAAGAATGCTAGTTGAGAAAAGTCTCCTTCTACAGAAACATCTTGTGCTTTATAGTGTTGGTTTCCTTTTATTAAATATGAATTTGAACTTGTTTCCAAAATTTCAATGCCAAATTTCGATAACATTTGAATCGTAAGATTTACATAGCTCTTTGATTCATAAGGCTCAGTAATTGTAAGTGTACTATCTTGATCTAATAATGGAAGGACAAACATGAAGCCTGTAATAAACTGACTTGAAATATCTCCTTGTACAACATAGTCTTTTGCTTGTAGATTTCCACTCACAATGATTTCTTTATCGGATTGATTAAATTCAATGTTTTGTTTTTTAAATTCATTCGCATATACATCCATAGGTCTTTGAAGCAATCTTCCTTGACCTAAAAATTTAACTTTGGCATTTGTACATGCAGCAAGTGGAATCAAGAAGCGTAAAGTAGAACCGGATTCATTCGCATTACACGTAATATTTCCTTCTTGTTTAAAAAGATTAGTGCCTGTTACTTCATATGTAGTTTCATCGATTTGTTTAATTATAGCACCCAAAGCTTTCATGCAGCCAACGGTTGCTTCAATATCCTTTGAGTTTGTGACATTAGAAACAAGACTTGTACCATCACTTAATGAGGCGCAAATCAATGCTCTATGCGCCATAGATTTGGATGCGGGTATCTTTACATTTCCATGTACTTTACTTGGTGTTACTTTTACTTTCATTCAAAATCCCCCTGAAGTGGCTTAATGGCAAGCCTAGACATATATAAATCTAATAAACCAAACGCAACTACACTATCCACAACGATTCTTGCTCGGTGCAAGATGCATGGGTCGTGTCTTCCTTGAATTTTAAGATCCACGTTTTCTTTTGAAAGATAATCCACAGATTCTTGTGTTTTAAAAATCGATGGTGTTGGCTTAATACAAGTATGGATTAAAATCGGCATACCATTTGTGATGCCGCCATTGATTCCGGCATTGTGATTTGTCTTGGTTTCAATTTTATCATTAAAACGGAAGGCATCATTGGCTTGAGATCCTTTTAATTTTGCAAAGCCAAATCCTTCACCAAAGGAAACGCCTTTAACGGCTGGTACAGAGAAAATCAAGTGCGATAAAATGCTTTCTACTGAATCAAAGAAAGGTTCTCCTAGTCCTGTAGGAAGACCTATAATGGCAGTTTCTAAAATACCACCTAATGAATCACCTTCAGCAGCCGCTTTTTCGATTTCTTGAATCATTTGATCTTTGACTTGATCATCTATAACCGCAAATGTTTTATCATTGACTTCTTGAATTTGTTTTTCTAAAACACGAGAGTCCTGACTAAAAGGTATATCCGATAGCGTATATAAGCTTTCAATGTGTGATCCAATTACAATGCCTTGTGATTTCAGAATTTGTCGACAAATACTTCCGGCAGCTACAATGCATGCGGTAAGTCTTCCAGAAAAGTGTCCGCCACCACGATAGTCTTGATATCCGTTGTATTTTTCAAAGGCAGTAAAATCAGCATGTCCAGGACGCAATCTTCCATGAAAAGCAGAATAGTCTTTTGACTTTGTGTTTTGGTTTTCAATTAGAATGGTAAGAGCTGTACCTGTTGTATAGCCATTATACATTCCAGAAAGAATATGCACTTCATCCGCTTCGTGTCTTTGTGTTGAAATTTTACCTGTTGCCTTACGCTTATCCATGTCAGATTTGATTTGTTCCATATCCACCTTAAAGCCAGCAGGAAGACCATCTAACGTAATACCAATGGCAGGACCATGGCTTTCACCAAATAATGTCCAAGATATATTTGTACCAAAATTATTTTTCATAAGGTCCTCTTTCTAATACTTCTTGTATTTCTTTAAAAGAAAGTTCTTTGATGATGTAAGAACCAGATTGTTCAACTAAAACGGTAGATACTGTATTATGACTGCTTTTCTTATCATGTGTTACATATTCTAATAATGTGGAAGTATCATAGTTTGGTACTTGAGGTAAATCTAGCTTTTTATATATGTTTAATACGCGTTGTTTTAATGTTTTATCTTCAATAAAGAATAACATACCCATCGCCACACATTCTCCATGAAGATATGTATTTAATCCATATGCAGATTCAATGGCGTGTCCAATGGTGTGTCCAAAGTTTAAAATTTTTCTAAGATTACTTTCTCTTTCATCTTGTTGAACTACATCTCGCTTTAATTCAATGGAACGCGTAATAATCGCATCGATATCTATTGTTTCTTGTTCAAATAGAGAGACTAAATGATCATCTAAAATGAGTCCCATTTTTAAAGCTTCACATAATCCATTGTGTTGTTGACGAAGAGAAAGTGTAGATAATACGTTTGGATCGATAATAACGGTTTTAGGTTGCCAAAATGCCCCTACAATGTTTTTGTAGGAACCCATATCAATAGCTACTTTTCCGCCTACACTTGAATCAACCTGGCTTAATACAGTTGTTGGGATGTTGTAGAAATCAATGCCGCGCATATAGCTAGCGGCGACAAAACCTGCAAGATCTCCGACAACACCACCGCCTACCGCAATAATGGCATCTTTTCTAGACATGTTGTGTGAAATCATTTCTTCTAAAAGATTTTTATATTGATCAAAACATTTGGATGGTTCACCTTGCGGAATGGTGCATATAAAAGAATCAGGACACTGTTCTTTTACGATGTTGACCCATTTTTCAGGCACACCTGTATCTGTGATAATCGCAATTTTTCTTGATACAGGAATATATTCATGTACTTTTTGAATTGCGTTTCTTTCAATATATATTGGATATGAATGATTTTCTAAATCGACATTTAACTTCATAATAAAAAACTCCTTTCATATATCATACCATGAACATAAGCTTTTTTCAGAAATTTTCTGAAAGAAATAGTATAATGAATATATGGAGTACTTAGTTAAGGTTCAAGACTATTTGAAATTGACAATAAAGGATACATATCGTTTGGCTCATTCGTATCGTGTCGCAAATATTGGAAAGGAAATTGCTGAAAAAGAAGGGTTGAATGTAGAAGATTTAATGATTGCGTGTTTGTTGCATGATGTGAGTTATTGTACACCTTTTAAAACACAGGATGAGTGGCAAAATCATGGAAGGGTATCTAGTAAAATGGTGCGTACATTTCTTGAATCGATTGACTATCCTAAAGAGCGTATTCATGATATATGTTATGCCATTGCGATTCATGTAGATTTAAAAGCGGATTTTGATGGGGAATATAATGCGTTTACACTGAGTGTACAAGAAGCGGATAATATTGATCGTGTAGGTGCCTATCGCTTATATGAAACGTTAGAAGCTGTGCAGTTTAGTAAACAACCAATTGATGTACAGATTCAATATGTGGAGTCTATGTTACAAACATTGAATGAATATGCTTCTTATGAGTGTACAACAAAGACGGCACAAACATTATGGCTAGATCGTATTCAATTTCAAATGAATTATTTTGAGCGCCTAAAAGATCAATTAAAAATATCCACAGCCTTATAAGTTGTGGATAAATGTTTCTACACGATACATGATTTGTTTCAGATTCTCAATGTCTGTTTGAATATTTCCTGTTTCTAAAGAATGATTCCCATCAACAATACTATGAAATTCGATAAGATGATAAATACAATAGTGTTCAATCTTATCGAAGTTAGCCCACTGATCTTTGGTTCCAGAATACACTAAATCCTTTTGTTGAAGATATTCCAAAGTAAAATCTAATGGTGTGAAATAGATATTGGCAGTTAACTTATATACATGGGCAAGTTTAGCTGCACAATAAGTACCTATACTTTTTGAGATAAAAAGAATGGAATCATAAGCTTTTAAATCGAATTTATGAATTTGGTCTTTGGCTTGTTTATATGCCTCATCTTTAGATTTGTTTAAATCAAAGTCTAGGTTTTTAAAATGAATTTCTTTTATTTCATAATCCATTTTTTTTAATATCTTCTTTGAATAGTATAGTAATGGTTTATCTGTGTGATATCCAATTCCAGGAAATAATATAGCTAGTTTCATGTCTTTAGTATAGGATTATTCATCTAAATTATCAATCGCATATTGTGCTTCTTCAGCTGTGAATTTTTCTCCATATTCCGAAGTTAATTGATCATAGATGGCATCTTTTGACATGCTCATAGTTTCTTGATAATTTTTGGCAGATTTTAAGGCTGGCTCTAAATAGTCTCCCTTAATATTATCAATCGCATATTGTGCTTGCTCAGTTGTGAATTTTTCTCCGTTTTCAGAAGTTAATTGATCATAGATTCGAGCTTTTGACATATGCATCGTCTTTTTGTAGTTTTCTCCGCATTTTAATGCATTTTCCTTATAGTCTACATTCAGATTATCAATCGCATATTGTGCGGCTTCGACATCAAATTGATCTCCATATTCCGACGTTAATTGATCGTAGATACCTTGTTTGGACATGTGCATCATATCGCTATAAGTTTTTGCGCTACGTAGCGCATTGCGATACTCTTTTGGAACACTTGTATCTTCCTTTGTTTCTACTATTTTTTCTTTTGTTTCTTTAGTCTTAGTTTCTTTATCATTTGCTGTTGCACATGCGACTGCCGATAAGACAATAGCGGCTCCTAAAAATACTTTTAAACCCTTTTTCATATATACTCCTTATTTCTTTTTCTTTAGTATAAGAAATATATAAAGATGTTTGGTATGCCATGAGCATACATTTAAATTAGGAAATCAATCCACATAAAAAACCATACGTCTAAACATACAAACAAAAATAGAATGAAGGAATAGAGTACTGGCCAAGGGAGTTTGGACATGTGTTTATGGAATAAATTCTTGTTGTAGTAAAGGAATAAACCAAAATAGATAAACACAAAACAACTCAGTTTATTAATAAAGCTGTTTTTAATGGTTTCCCTTGGCTCCATATCGACCACAATTATAAGTGTAAATACAATCCATGCTAAACTGATCATCTTAGATTTGAATGTGTCATTATTAAGGGGTGGAATAATAACTAGTTTTTGTTGAATGGCTAGATCCATTTCTTTAACCGAATTATAGCGATTCTTATAATCCAATTGTGTTGCCTTTAAAATAACTTGTTTTAAATCAAAGGAAATATTGTTTTGATGTTCTAGTGAACCATTTAATAGGTAGTTCATTAATTTACCCAAGGCATATATGTCTGTTTGCGGATTGGATTGTTGAAAACCAAATTGTTCAGGTGCTGCATAGCCAACACTGCCTAAGATAAGGGTATCTTTATTTTTTTTGGAATCTAGAAAACGAGCAATGCCAAAATCAAGGAGTGTCACCTTATTATTGTGATAAATAATATTTTCTGGTTTGATATCACGATGGATAATAGGTGGATTTAACTTATGTAATGAATCTAAACATTCACATAATTGATGCATGATGTCTTTAACTTGTTCTTTTGAAAAGGATTGTTGATCCAATGTTTTACCTTCTATATATTCTTCAATTAGTATTAAATGGTTGTCACTTTCTTGTATCACAAAAATTTTAGGTAAGTATGGATTCTTTATCTTTTGAAGTGTTTGATAAAGTGTTTTATCATAATAGTTTAATTCTTTCTGGATATATTTAGTGTGTGATGTTTCATGTTCTACTAATGAAATAGTTTTATCTTGATCTTGTTTAATTATTTGTAAAGTCTTCATAAATTGCTCTTTCTTGTGTATATTATAAGTATTATGGCAGAGACAAATCAATTATTAAAAACAATTCAAGAAACAAAGAGTGATGGATTAAGTACTTTGATGGAAAGTCTAGATAATTTAACTTTTTCACAGTATTTAAATCACATATTAGAAATTAAACATGTAACTAAGGCACAAGTTTTATCGAAGACAACGATTCAAAGGAATTATGGGTATCAAATATTTGATGGATCCAAGGTTCCTAATAAAGATAAGGTGATTCAGTTAAGTTTAGGATTAGACTTAGATTTACGTATGACAAACAACTTATTGTCTTTATCTAATAATGGCATGTTGTATCCAAAAGTAAAAAGAGATGCATTATTGATTTATTGTATTGAAAATCATAAGAGTGTATATGAAACCAATGAGTATTTGATGGAGTATGGGCTAGAATTATTGGATTAGTGATAGATGAATTTCTATCACTTTTTTTATTGACAAGGGGGAGTCAAACTCCTATAATACCTATAAAGTTACTAGGAATAGTAAGTGGAGGTACTGATTATGAAGCGATGTTGTAGCTGTTTAAATGAATAATATTGAATTTGTTTAATAGGAGGAAAAGAAAATGACAGTATATAAAGCAATTTCAGATTTAATTGGAAATACACCATTAGTAGAATTAACACATATTGAAGAAAAAGAAGGTTTAGATGCTAGTGTTGTTGCGAAAGTAGAATTTTTTAATCCAGCAGGTAGTGTAAAGGATCGTATCGCAAAGAAAATGATTGAGGATGCTGAGAAAAAAGGATTGATCAAACCAGGTGCTACATTGATTGAACCAACAAGTGGAAATACAGGTATTGGTATCGCTTCTGTTGCAGCCGCTAAGGGATATAAGGCTATCATGACAATGCCTGAAACAATGAGTGTTGAGCGTCGTAACTTATTGAAGGCGTATGGTGCCAAAGTTGTTTTAACAGATGGCAAGGCCGGTATGAAAGGTGCTATCGCAAAAGCTCAGGAATTGGCAGCTGCTACACCAAACAGTTTTATTCCAAGTCAATTTGAAAATCCATCAAACCCTCAAGCTCATTATGAATCTACAGGTCCAGAAATTTGGAAGGATACAGAAGGAAAAGTTGATATTTTTGTTGCCGGTGTTGGAACGGGTGGTACTGTAAGTGGTACAGGTAAATATTTGAAGGATCAAAACCCAAATGTGAAAGTGGTTGCGGTTGAGCCTGCAACAAGTCCAGTATTGTCTGAAGGTCATGCAGGTCCTCATGGTATTCAAGGTATTGGTGCTGGCTTTGTTCCGAATACTTTGGATACAAGTGTATATGATGAAGTCTTTACAGTCACAAATGAACAAGCTTATGAAACAGGTCGTTTGATTGCACATAATGAAGGTATGTTAGTAGGTATTTCAAGTGGTGCTGCTACATATGCCGCTATTCAAATCGCAAAACGTCCCGAAAACAAAGGGAAAACAATCGTCGTATTATTACCAGATACAGGTGAGCGTTATTTATCTACTCCAATGTTTGCGGAATAATAAAAAATACGAAGTAAAAATTACTTCGTAAAAGTCTTGGCATAGCCATGATCTTCTCTAGAACCCGTACCAATGGGTTCTTTTATTTTTCCAATTTCTTCGATTTCAAATGGCGTCAATTGATATACATAGTTTAGCCAGTTTCGATATAGAAGATTGGCATGGCTTCTCCATTTTAAGATTGGTTCTTTTTCTGGATCATCATCGGGAAAATAGTTAAATGGAATATGGATGGGTTTATTGGCTTTTAAATCTCTAAAATACTCATCTTTTAATGTTTCTTTTCCATATTCTAAATGACCTAAAATAAATATTTGACGATAGTCCTTTGTGACAATGATATTTGAACCAATTTCATCATTTTTAGATAGAATAGATAAGCATTTCACTTTTTTGACGGCTTCTTCATCAATTGCCGTATGTCTTGAATGCGGCGTATAGTGGATTTCATCAAAGCCATTGGTTAAAAAGTCATATTCATCGACTAATTGTTCTGGGAAGATGCCGAATACTTTTTCTGGCAAGATATGCTTTTGAACTCCATAATGATAATACAGTCCGGCTTGGGCTCCCCAACAAATATGTAGTGTAGAATAGACATGTGTTTTAGACCATTCCATGATTTCTTCAAGTTCATTCCAATAATCGACATCTTCATATTCTAGATGTTCTACAGGAGCTCCTGTAATGATCATTCCATCGTAATAATTATCTTTTAACTTTTCAAAGTATGTATAGAATTTGACTAAATGATCTTGGCTTGTATTTTTAGAAACATGGTTTTTTACCATCATAAAATCTATGTCGACCTGTAATGCACTCTTTGAAATTAATCGTAAAATCTGAGTTTCTGTTTCTATTTTTTTGGGCATTAGATTGAGAATCACGATTTTTAATGGTCGAATTCTTTGTCTATGTGCACTTTTATCTTCAATCGCAAAGATTTTTTCACTTTCTAATATGTCTTTTGCGGGCAATGCATCGGGTATGTTGATTGGCATAAATAAACAACTCCTTTTTTGTATACACTTTATTATACGCGAAAAAAAAACAGAATGGAAATTTTCCATTCTGTAAAAGACTATGCTTTCATGGCGTCTAGAGCTTGTTGTAAATCGTCGATGATGTCTTGTGCATCTTCAAGACCTACAGAGAAACGAATTAAGTCTGGAGCAACACCGGCTTCTTTTAATTGTTCTTCACTCATTTGACGGTGCGTATGACTTGCTGGGTGTAATAGACAAGTTTTGGCGTCTGCAACATGGGTTACAATAGAAGCAAGTTTTAAGCTGTCCATGAACTTTTCAGTTTGATCACGATCGGCTTTTAATCCAAATGACAATACACCACAAGTTCCATTTGGACAATATTTTTTAGCTAATTCATGATGAGGATCACTTTCAAGATCTGCATATTTAACCCATGCAACATCTTCATTGGCTTCTAAGTATTTGGCTACAGCTAGTGCATTTGCGCAATGTGCCTTCATACGTACAGCTAATGATTCTAATCCTAGATTTAAGTAATATGCATTTTGAGGTGCTTGGATGGATCCTAAATCACGCATCAATTGGCTTGTAGCTTTTGTGATATAAGCTAATTTACCAAATTTTTCGGCATAGACAATACCATGATACGATTCATCTGGTGTAGTTAGTCCTGGATATTTTTCTGCATGTTCTAGCCAGTTGAAGTTACCACTATCTACAATGGCTCCACCTACACAAGATGCATGTCCATCCATATATTTTGTGGTAGAGTGAGTCACAATATCAGCTCCCCATTGGATTGGTTGACACATAATTGGTGTAGCGAATGTGTTGTCAATGATTAATGGAACTCCATTCGCATGAGCAACTTTCGCAAATTTTTCAATATCGAAAATACGTACAGTTGGATTTGTGATGGTTTCTCCAAAGACACATTTTGTGTTTGGTTTGAATTCTTTTTGAAGATCTTCTTCACTGATTTCTGGGTCAACAAATGTACAGTCGATACCCATTTTCTTCATTGTTACACCAAATAGGTTGTAAGTTCCACCATAGATGGCACTAGAAGCAATTAAGTGATCTCCAGCTTCACAAATGTTGAATACCGCAAAGAAGTTGGCAGCTTGTCCACTTGATGTTAGCATAGCAGCAATACCACCTTCTAAAGCAGCAATCTTACTTGCGACAATATCGTTTGTTGGGTTTTGAAGGCGTGAATAGAAATATCCACTGTCTTCTAAATCGAATAATCTTCCCATTTGAAGACTTGAATCATATTTAAAAGTAGTACTTTGATAAATTGGTACTTCTCTAGGTTCGCCGTTTTTTGGTTCATAACCGGCATGTAAACATTTAGTTTCTGTTTTCATAATTTTTTACCCTCCGCTTTTATAATCATTATTTTAAGCTTTTCTTTATAAAAAGTAAAAGAAAA
>OLZE01001141.1_pt1 | contig 14308 bp, 10 predicted proteins | sample 1674091 | NCBI WGS metagenome assembly OLZE01 (sample SAMEA103958143, study PRJEB25191) | human gut metagenome | biome: human-associated habitat [ENVO:00009003]; feature: intestine environment [ENVO:2100002]; material: feces | place: Germany | collected 2013/2015
TCATCGTGGACGAGGTGCAGACCGGCGTGGGCCGCACCGGCACCTTCCTGTGCTGTGAGCACTACAACCTCAAGCCCGATATCGTCACGCTGGCCAAGGGCCTGGGCGGCGGCCTGCCCATCGGTGCCGTTCTGCTGAACGAAAAGACCGCCGAGGGCATGGGCCCCGGCAGCCACGGTTCCACCTTTGGCGGCAACCCGGTGGTCTGCGCCGGTGCCAATGTGGTGGTGGATCGGATGGATCAGAGCTTCCTGGCCAATGTCAGTGAGCGGGCCGTCCAGCTGCGTGCTGGTCTGGCCAAGCTGCCCATGGTCAAGAACCTTTCCGGCATTGGCCTGATGGTGGGCATCGAGTTCTTTGGCGGCATCCAGGCCGCGGACGTGCTGGCCGCCTGCCGCGAAAAGGGCCTGCTGGTGCTCACGGCCAAGAGCCGCCTGCGCCTGCTGCCCCCGCTGACCCTGACCGCCCACGATGTGGAAAAGGCTCTGGGCATCTTGAACGAGGTGCTGACCGAGATGGAGCAGAAGGCTCCGAAGGAGCAGGCATGAAACATCTGCTGAAAATGAGCGACCTCTCCCCCGCTGAGCTCCACCACATCCTTGATGTGGCGGAGGAGCTCAAGGCAGAGCAGAAGGCCGGGACGACCCCGGCGCTGCTCAAGGGCAGGAGCGTGGCGCTGATGTTCTCCAAAAATTCCACCCGCACCCGCACCAGCTTTGAGGTGGGGGTCTACCAGCTGGGCGGTCTGGGCAATTACATGAACGCCGCCACCGAGCTGCAGTCCGGCCGGGGCGAGCCCCTCAAGGATACCGCCCGGGTGCTGGGCCGCTACTACGACTGCGTGGTCTGGCGCACTTACCGTCAGTGCGATCTGGAAGAGTTTGCCGAGCTGGCCGGTGTGCCTGTGATCAACGGCCTGACCGACTACGCCCATCCCTGCCAGGTGCTGGCCGACCTGATGACCATCCGGGAACGCCGGGGCACGCTGGAGGGCCAGAAGCTCTGCTTCATCGGGGATGGCTGCAGCATGGCAAACAGCCTCATCGTAGGCGGCCTGCTGGCAGGGATGCGTGTGACCTGCGTCTGCCCCGAGGGCTACCGCCCTGCCGCCGACGTGCTGATGTTCGCCCACAAGTATGGCGAAAAGTTTCACCTGCTCACCGACCCCGCCGAGGGTGTGAAGGATGCCGATGTGGTGGTGACCTCTGCATGGAACACGGCCCCCGGTACCCCCGAAAGTGAGCGCCGCCTGCGGGATTTTGCGGGCTTTCAGGTGACCAGCAGACTGATGGAGGGGGCAAAGCCCGATGCCATGCTCCTCCACTGCCTGCCTGCGCACCGGGGCGAGGAGATCTCCACCGCTGTCTTTGAGGAGCACGCCGACGAGATCTTTGACGAGGCCGAGAACCGTCTCCATGTGCAGAAAGCCGTGCTGGCCATCCTGCTGGCAGGTCTGTAAAAACGAGAAAGAGCCCTGGGGCTGCAGAAAATTGCAGCCCCAGGGCTCTTATTGTTTCTCTCAGGGTCTGCGGCTCAGGCCGGGGCCCTCATCAGACACCAGAGTAGGCGGAGAAGCCGCCGTCAATGGGCAGGCAGATACCGGTGATAAAGCCGGCAGCCTCGTTGTTCAGCAGGAACAGCAGGGCACCCACCAGATCCTTTTCGCTGTCGCCGAAGCGGCCCATGGGGGTGGCGGCCAGGATCTTTTCGGTGCGGGCGGTGGGGGTGCCGTCCTCGTTGTAGAGGAGCCGTGCGTTCTGTTCGCTGGCAAAGAAGCCCGGGGCAATGGCGTTGACCCGGATGCCCACCTTGCTGAAGTGCACTGCCAGCCACTGGGTGAAGTTGGTGACAGCAGCCTTGGAGCCGGAGTAGGCCGGGATCTTGGTCAGGGGCAGGTAGGCGTTCATGCTGGAGATGTTCATGATGTTGCAGCCGGGGCGGCCCACCATCTGCCGGGCAAAGGCCTGCGTGGGCAGCAGGGTGCCGATGAAGTTCAGGTTGAACACCATCTCCACGCCGCTCTCGTCCAGATCGAAGAAGGTCACGGTGTCATCGTCCAGATCCGCCATCTCGAAGAATTCCTTGTCGGTGTTGGCCCGGGGGTTGTTGCCGCCGGCACCGTTCACCAGAATGTCGCAGGGACCCAGATCCGCCATCACCTCCTCTGCCACCTGCAGGCAGTTGGCCTTGTTCATAACGTTGCAGGTGTAGCCCTTGGCCACGCCGCCTTCTGCCTCGATCGCATTGGCCAGCTCCTTCAGCTTCTCCATGTTGCGGCCCAGCAGAGCCACTTTGGCTCCTGCCCGGGCCAGAGCCTTGGCGAAAATGGAACAAAGGGTGCCGCTGGCACCGGTGACCACGGCAACCTTGCCGGACAGGTCGGTGTTCAGAACATTCTTTTCCACGAGGATACTCCTTTTTTGATCAGATGGTTGTGGTGATACGGATGATTATTTTCAGGCGGATAAGGCATCAGACCCTGCCAGCGCCCTTGTCCAGGATCTTATTGAACTGGAGGAAGAAGGTGGTGGCGGTCACGGTAGCGGCGATGATGTCACTGACGGGCTCGGCAAGGAACACGCCGAACACGGGGTTTGCGACCACATGGGGCAGAATGAAGATGAGAGGGATGAGCAGGATGAGCTTGCGCAGGCAGGCCTGCAGCAGGCTGACCTTGGCCTGACCCAGCGCCATAAAGCTCTGCTGGCAGGCGATCTGGACACCGGTGGAGAAGATACCCGCCATATAGATGCGCATGGCCCATGTGGTGTAATCGATCAGGGAGGCATCCGAGGTGAAGATGCCAGCCACTGCACCGGGAACCAGCATCATTAGCAGCCAGAAGATGGTGGTGTAGCTCAGGCAGAGGGTCAGCTGGAAGCGGAATGCCTGCTTGACGCGGTCTTTCTTGCCTGCGCCGAAGTTGAAGCTCATCACCGGCTGGCCGCCCTGGCAGATGCCCGAGATGGGCAAGGTGCACAGCTGGGAGGCGCTGGTGATCACGGTCATGGCACCCACGGCCACGTCACCGCCGTAGCGGGCCAGGCTGGAGCTGAAGCTGATGGACAGCAGGCTCTCGGTGGAGAGCATGACGAAGGTGGAAATGCCCAGTGCCAGCACGGGCATGATGATCTTCCCTTCCAGCTTCATGTCCTCTTTGCGGATCTTGAGGATGGTCTTGGGGCCGGTGAGGAAGCGGATGACCCAGATGGCACCCACTGCCTGGCTCAGCACGGTGGCAATGGCAGCACCCTTTACGCCCATGCCCAGCCCAAAGATGAGGATGGGGTCCAGCACGATGTTGATGACCGCGCCGATAACGGTGGTCAGCATACTGATCTTGGCAAAGCCCTGCGCAGTGATGAAGGTGTTCATGCCAAGCACGATCAGCACGCAGATGGTGCCCAGAATGTAGATGCGGCTGTAAGTCAGGGCGTAGGGCAGGGTGGTGTCACTGGCACCAAACAGCCGCAGCAGGGTGGGCGCGGCGGCGTAAAAGACGATGGTCAGGACGACCGAGAAGAGCAGCAGCATGGTAAAGCTGTTGCTGACGATCTTTTCTGCCTGCTTCTTGTCGCCCTGGCCCATGGCGATGGCGGTGCGGGGCGCGCCGCCGGAGCCGATGAGCATGGCAAAGGCGTTCAGAAGCATCAGGATGGGGGTAAACAGGCCCACGCCGGTCAGAGCCGCCGCGCCGATCCCCGAGATGTGGCCGATGTAAATGCGGTCCACGATGTTGTACAGCAGGTTGACCACCTGCGCCACAACGGCGGGGATCATCAGCTGGAGCAGGAGCTTTTTCACGTCACCCGTGCCCATATCCTGCTGTTTTTTCTGCGTTTGTGCCATGGAAAGTGTCTCCTTTGGTTTGAGCGAGACGGAGAGGGCTGCCCTCAGAACGTCAGGCCGAAGTTCATCTCGTAGTAGTTGCCTGCGGCATCACGGTAGGCGTAAGCCTTGCCGTTCTCGTCCTTCATGCTGTCGGGCATGTAGGCATCCTTTGCAAAGCCGGGCACGTCGTTGGGGCTGATGCAGACACCGTCCGCGTTCACAGCCAGCACCTCGTCGCCCTTGGGCAGGGTCAGGGGCAGTTTGCCAACGGGAGCAAAGCGGCCGAACATCACATCCAGCGTTGCGGAGGGGTAGGTGTCAAAGCCGACGGTCAGAGCGTCGGAGACCTTCTCCACATTGCCGACCTCCCAGGCCAGCGGGCAGTTGATGTTGGAAACGACCTTGCCGCCGTGTGCGTGGACCGCAGCAGCGATACCGGCCAGACGGTTTGCGCCCACCAGAGTGGTCTCCTTGTGGGTCTCTGTGGTGGGCTTGCCGCTCTCGTCCACGTTGCAGACAGTCTTGTCCTCGCAGATGTCCAGCTCCAGGTAGCCCGGGGTGGCGTTGAAGTATGCACCGGACTGGGGGCTGACCATCAGCAGGGCCACCTGGGCCTCATCGGGGGTGTCCACCAGAGTGACATTGCCCAGCATCTCGCGCAGGGCCTTGGTGGCGGCCTCACCGGCCTCGGCGCTCTTGCCAAAGGCCTCAGCGTAGACCTTGGTGCCGTCCTTCAGGGGCAGGGTGCCGTCGTTCTTCAGCAGGACAACGGACTCGCGGTGCACGCGGGAAGCTTCCTCCCAGTCGGCCTTGGTGGCAACGACCTCGGCGGCCTTCCTGGGGTCAGCGTAGGTGTCCTCGAACATGCCCTGACGGAACAGCTCGGTCAGGGTGCGGCTGACAGCGCGGTTCAGGCTGGCATCGGTCAGCACCAGATCTTCCTTCTTGAAGCCGGCGGGCACCGCGTGGGTGTCGTAGTAGTCGTTGGTGCCGCGGGCGTAGCTCTCCTCGCCCAGCTCGTTGTCCAGCAGGCCGGAGATCAGGTCCACGCCGCTCTGGGTGACAGCATAGCCGATGCGCTCGGGCTCGTCCAGCATGTCAACGCCCCAGCACATGTTGTGGACGATGCCGGTGTCGGAGTTGATGTAGCCCTTGAAGCCCATCTGGCCGCGCAGCAGGCCGTCGATGAACACCTTGTTGTAGGCAAAGCCGTAGGGCTGGAGCTCGATGGGGTTGCCGTTGAAGTCCTCCTGCGGAGCGCTCTTCTCGGCGCTGGGCTTGGAGTAGTAGGGCATGATGGACTCGGCATTGTGGCGGATGGCTGCGCGGAATGCCGGGATGTGGTACTTCTGCAGGGAGCCGGGGGTGGCGTAGATGTTCCACTGGCCTGCTGCATAGTGGGGGTCAAAGCCGTTCTCACGGGCACCGCCGCCGGGGAAGTGCTTCACAGTCATGGAAACACCCTCGGGGGTAACGCCGTTGCTGCCGCCCTGGATGCCGGGAATCAGGTGGTCGAAGATCTCCTCAATGAGCTCGGGATCCTCGCCAAAGGTGCCGAAGGTGCGCTGCCAACGGGGGTCGGTGACGCAGTCGGCCATGTACATGTAGCCCTTCTTCAGGCCGCAGGCATTCCACTCACGGCGGATGGTGTCGGCGAACTTGTCGATGATGTCGATGCGTGCAGTGCCCTTGACGGCAGCAGCAATGCCCAGGGTGCCGGGATAGGTGGCAAACACGCCGGTGGCATCGTTCATGCCGAACACGACCTCGCCGTTCTCGTTGCGGCTGTTGGACATGACCTGCATGGGAACAAAATGATCACAGGTCTCGGTCAGGTACTGCAGCTGGTTCAGGTAATCTGCCAGATCCTCGGGCGTGGGGCTCTCGCGCAGGATGACGTGGCGGTTGAAGCTCTTCTTGACCATGTCAGAGGTGCTGGGCAGGGACTGGGAGCCGAAGATGCTGTCGGAGACGTTCACGGGTGCCTCGTCCAGCAGGCCGCTTTCGTCCGCCACGGGCTTGTGGCCGTTGGCTGCCAGACGGGGGGAAGGATACTTGGGGCCCATGCGCCAGTCGGAGGTGAAGATCTGGCCGATCTTCTCGCTGGTGGTCAGAACCTTGACATAGGCCTCGGCGCGCTCAGCCGGGGTCAAGCGCCAGTCGTTGACTGCGCTGACGGTGCCGGTGCCGTCGATGTCCTTGAAATACAGGCCGTCCTGCTCGATGACCTTGCGCTCCACGGTGCTGATGGTGGGGCCGTTGGGGTTCTGGTAGCGCTTTACACGCTCGGATGCTTTCACTGCCATAGTGTTTTCTCCTTTTCTTTTGAACGCAGCGGCCCATGCCACAGAGCCGCAGATGCTATACCTATTATAATAGGCCGCCGCGCGGAACAACTAGAAAATTTTTTGGATATTTCCGCACTTTCCTTGTATTCTTTTTTGCGCGCGGTTGGAATACAAGTCTGTTTTGTGGAATGTGCTGTACTAGTATCTTACAATCATGTGCAAAATGACGAACGCTGTTTTTTAAAACTGTTGATTTCGCCCAAGGAGAGTAAAATTGTCCTGTTTTACCTCAAAATTTTACTAACAGAAATTTGAGGGATAGTTCATAATGTATACATAAAAATCCCCCGGTTCGCGATGTGGCAGCCGCAGCCCACGGGGGACCGAATGAAAGGCCGGAGTGAGTGGCAGCACACCGGCCGCAGAATTGAAAGGAGAGCTTCTCTATGGCAAAGGTCAAACAGCCGCTTGAAGAAAACGGCATCCACAGAGCGAAAATGTGGGAGATCATGATGTACGCTCTGAACAACACCTCCACCAACACCTACATGCTGGTGGTCGGTTACATCAGCTACTTCCTGATCGGTATCGTCGGTCTGGCATCCGTGCTGGCCGGTTCTATTGTTACCATCATGCGTGTCTGGGACGGTGTCACCGACCCGTTCGTTGGTATGATGGTCGATAAGACCAACGGCAAGTTCGGCAAAAACCGTCCGTTCATTGTCATCGGTCAGATCATCATGTTCGTCACCACCTTCGTGATGTTCAACTTCATCCCCAAGATGGGCACTGGTGTCCGCTTTGTTGCGTTCATCATCATCTACATGATCTACATCCTGGGCTACACCTGCCAGTGCGTTGTCACCAAGTCTGCTCAGACCTGCCTGACCAACGATCCCAAGCAGCGCCCCATCTTCGCAATGTGCGATACCGTGTACAACATCATCCTGATGAACATTCTCTTCCCCATCATTGTCACCGATGTCCTGGTGCCCAAGTTCACCCTGACTGCCGAGGCCAACGCTGCCGAGATCGCTTCTCTGGTGGCACAGAACCCTGCTCTGGCAGGCATCGTGGAGAAGTCCGGCGGCAGCCTGTCCGCTTTCTACAACCCCGGCCTGTTCACCACCATGCAGCTGATGTTCGGCGGCCTGTCCGCTGTCTTTGCAGTCTGCGCCATCATCGCCCTGTGGCGTAAGGACAATCCGAAGTACTTCGGTCTGGGCACCACCCAGAAGGTCGGCATCAAGGATTACGTTGACACCCTGGCTCACAACCGTGCCATCCAGATGCTGGTGGTCTCCGCATCTACCGATAAGCTGTTCATGTCCACCAAGAGCAACGCTACCGTTATGATCTGCCTGTTCGGCATCATCTTCGGCAACTATGCCGCATACTCCAGCTACTCTCAGATCACCTCTATCCCCATCTGCCTGATTTCTCTGCTGCTGATGAACAAGATCGCTCGTCAGATGGGCCAGAAGGCATCCATGCTGGTGGGTACCTGGGGCGGCATCATCGGCTCCATCGCCATCACCCTGTTCCTGTTCTTCTTCAACCCCAAGGGCGATGCTTCCAAGTTCTCTCTGCCTGCATTCCGCCTGATCCGTCCTGACACCTGGGGCACCCTGTTCACCGGCTGGACCACCACCGCTTTGATCTTCGTGCTGCTGGTCATCGCATGGTCCGGCGTGCAGGCACTGTCCTCCTCCATCGTTATCACCATGACCGCTGACTGCGCTGACTACGAGGTCTATCGTACCGGTAAGTACGTTCCCGGCCTGATGGGCACCCTGTTCAGCTTCGTGGATAAGCTGGTCTCCTCTTTGGCTGCTACCGTTGTGGCTCTGTTCTACTCCATGGTCGGCTTCAAGGACGCTCTGCCCGACACCATGACTCCGTACTCTGACGGCATCTTCTGGGCAACCATCGGCTGCTTCGTCCTGCTGCCCATCGTTGGCTGGCTGTGCAACGTTGTGGCTATGCACTTCTATCCCCTGACCAAGGAGAAGATGGCAGAGATCCAGGCTGAGATCGGCCGCATCAAGGCTGAGGCTGCTGCAAAGCAGGCTTAATGCCAACCATCTCCCTGCGGAAATTTTGAATCCGGGACAGCGCCGCTGTCCTGCATCGTAACCGGAAATGTCCTGCGGCGGGCCATCCTCTGCCGCAGGACTTTCTGATACCCTGAGACCCGGAAGGAATACCACTATGGCAGAAGAAAACAAGCTGAACCAGACCCCTGAGACCACCCCGGCCCCCTCCGCTGAGGCCCCGGAAAAGGCCCCCACCACCGGCGAGCTGCTGGGCGATGTGGAGCACTACGACGAGGAAAAGGACGATTGGAGCACCGGCTATTACGGCACCGGCAGCCGCCAGCAGGTAACGGACGATGTGTTCCACAAGCTGGAGACCGGCGAGGAGCTGACCCGGGATGACTTTATCAAGGCGGAGCTGGCGCTGCAGGATGCCAAGCTGGAAGCCGGCATCGATCTTGAAAAGGAGAAGAGCCCGGGCCTCATTGGTAAGTATCACGATTGGAAAAAGAACCGCGTAAGGCACAAGGTGAACAAGAAGAAGTATCTTCTGCTCTGCCTGTTTCTGGGCTGGTGCGGCGGCCACCGCTACTATGAAAAGCGGTATGCGCTGGCGGCCTTCTACACCCTGTTCTTCTGGAGCGTGGTGCCCTTCTTCCTCTGCGTGACCGACCTTCTCATTGCACTGCCCATGCAGGCCGATGAGAACGGCGACATCCTGATCTGACATCTTCCTCTATTCATTCATTTACCTCCTAGCGCCAGAAAGGGCCTGCGGCATTTGCCGTGGGCCCTTTCTGGCGTTTGCAGGCCCGTTCTCCGGCGCAGAACATAGTGGCAGCTAACTGGCGTTGTGCTATACTAGTATATCAATTGATTGTGCAATAAGCACAATAGAATTTTTCACATTAGTGAAACTTTTCCCATAATCGTAAAATTGACCTGTTTTACCTTAAAATATTACTAACAGATATATCAAAAAGCGTTCATAATATAGACATAAAGTTCCGGACGGGCTGGTACGCAGTGGCAGCTGTAAGCCCCATGGAGAAAACGGAGAATGTTCCTGTGTGAACAAAGGAGAGAATGAAATGGCAAAAACCAGAAGTCTGCCGGATAAGTTCTATGATAAGGACTATGAGCACAACGGCATCCACCGCGTTCCCCTGTGGCGTATCGCAGGCTACGCGCTGAACAACACCGCAACCAACGTTTATCTGATGATGATGAACTACGCCACCTACTACCTGATGGGCTGGGTCGGCGTTGGCATGATGGTCGCTTCTTCCCTGACTATGATGATGCGTATCTGGGACGGTGTCACTGACCCGTTCGTCGGCTTCATGGTCGATAAGACCAACGGCAAGTTCGGCAAGAACCGCCCGTTCATCGTGATCGGTCAGATCATCCTGTGCGTCACCAGCTACATCGCTTTCCATGTCACCCACAAGCTGCCTCAGGGCGTGCGCTTCCCCTTCTATGTGGTCGTTCTGATGGTCTACTACCTGGGCTACACCTGCCAGTGTGTTGTTACCAAGTCTGCACAGAGCTGCATGACCAATGACCCCAAGCAGCGCCCTATGTTCGCTTCCTTCGACGGCGTGTTCAACACCCTGCTGTTCGCCATTCTGGGCATCATCATCCCTCGTATTGCTGATGGCTACACCGATGTGGGCGGCTACGCTTCCACCCAGTTCATGCACACCCTGTGGCTGATGACCGCTATCATGTCCGCCTGCTTCACCGTGATCGCTGTGATCTCCATTACCCCCAAGGATCGTCCTGAGTTCTTCGGCACCGGCAAGCCCATCAAGGTCGGTATCAAGGATTACTGGGATACCCTGAAGAACAACCGTGCCATTCAGATGCTGGTCCTGTCCGCATCTACCGATAAACTGGGCTCCTCTGCAAAGTCCAGCGCCGTCATGGTCGCCATGTTCGCCTGCATCGCCGGTTCCAACCTGCTGCAGAGTAACGTTACCGGTCTGGTGACCATCCCCAGCACCATCGTGTGCTTCCTGTTCATCAGCTTCTTTGCTACCCGTCTGGGTCAGCGCAAGGCCATGCTGATCGGCTCTGTGGGTGGTCTGGTCATCAACGGCGCTCTGGCAGCCCTGTGGCTGCTGGGCGATCCCACCACCATGACCTCTAACCCCGCTACCGGTGCTCTGAACTGGGGCTACTTCCTGATCCTGTACCTCGTTCTGACCATCATCGCCGCTGGTTTCCAGGGCATTTCCGGCAACATCGTCATCCCCATGACCGCTGACTGCGCCGACTACGAAGTCTACCGTACCGGCAAGTACGTCCCCGGCCTGATGGGCACCCTGTTCAGCTTCGTGGATAAGCTGGTCTCCTCTTTCGCACCCATGGTCGCCGGTGTCATGTTCAGCATGTGCGGCTACACCGACCACAACCCCGTTATGGGTGACCCTGTTACCCCGGGCCTGCGCGGCGGCGTTGTCTTCTGCGCATACGGCATGATCATGATCGGCCTGGTCTGCAACCTGATCGCTATGAAGTTCTATCCCCTGACCAAGGAGAAGATGGAAGAGATCCAGGATGAGGTCGCTCAGATCAAGATGAAGGCCATGGCTGAGAACGCCTAATTGGTACTTGCAATTTTCTGCGGAAACCTGTAAAATCAAATAGGAAAACCGCTCGCCCTTGCGGCGGGCGGTTTTCTGCTTTTGGAACAAAATTCAGACAAGAGGTACATCGTAAATGGAAGAAAAGACACAGTGGGGAAAGGACCCGGACCATGGGTTTATCTGGAACACCATCGACCACCTGTTATACTGGAGAGAACACCGTGAAAAGCACTGTGTCAGCCGCAAGAAGTATATGCGCCTGTGCATTCTGGGTGCGTTTGGTGCGCACCAGTTCTATGCCAAGCGCCCGGTGCTGGGCCTGCTGTATCTGGCAACCTTCTGGAGTGGTTTCTCTGCCGCTATGACCATTGTGGACTTCATCATTGCCGTGCCCATGAAACCGGACGAGAACGGCAACATCTGGCTGTAAAAAGCCCTCTGGCGGCCTGCTGGGCCGGAAAGGAAAACACCCTATGGATAATGTCATGCAGTTTCTGTTCAACACCAACCACGAGCAGCCCAGCATCTTGGTCTGGATCCTGCTGATCGTGATCGCGGTCGTGATTCCCAATTACGCCAGATATCGGATGGAGCAGAAGCGCTCCAATGATTCTGTTCCCACCCAGAACCCTGCCCGTTCTGCCCCGCGCAAGAAGAAGCGCAGCAAGAAGCGCTGAGCCACAGGCTGGGGCAGCATGGTAAAGATGCTTTGATATTTCATGATCTCCCATAACCGAAAGGGCCCTGCAAATGCCGCAGGGCCCTTTTGGCTTGCCAGCGTGTGTGGAGATGAGGAAACGAAAACCGCCCCGGCGGCTGCTTTGTGCAGTGCCGGGGCGGTTCGTTTGTTTTTTGTCAGATGCAGGAAGTACTTACTTCTTGATCTTGATCAGCTGTGCGTTCAGGCTCTCGATAAAGCCGTCGGGCATGTTGATCATCTTAGCCATAGCCTCAGGGGTCATGCGCTTCATCATATCCCACATGCCAACGCCGGGCTTGACGTCAAAGTTGGTGGCCAGCTTGACAGCCTTGGTGGCGAGAGCCATAGCCTCTTCGTTTTTGGAGAGATCCTCCATGCTGTCCTTGATGCTGTAATAGCCCTCGGGGAACTCCATCGGAGCCTTCAGATCCAGGCTGCCGACCTGCTTGAACCAGTTGGCAACGCCCTCCTGACGCTCGTTGAACTCAGGCAGAGTGTAGCAATCAGGCTCCTTCTCGACCTTTTCCAGCGTGATGGAATCCTTCACGTCACCGGCAACGGCCAGGATGGTGTTGAAGCCCTCTTCCAGAGCAACGTTGAACTTGAACACGCGGTGTGCAGTCTGCTGGCCGACTTCCTTGCCGTTGACGTACAGCACAACGGTGTCCTGGTTGGAGTAGACCTTGATCTCGGTGGTCTCGCCTGCGCGCTGTGCATGGCGGCGGCCAGCGATGTGGACCATGGGCAGCTTGGACCAGTATGCCTGGTAGACAAAGTAGCTGTCCTTCTTGGTCTTGCGGTCAATGGTCATCAGGCCCTTGTTGTTGCGGCCTGCAACGCCGCCCTCGTGGCGGGCAGCACAGCCAAAGTCGAACATGTTCCAGCAGTGGGTAGCCCACACCCAGGGACGATCCTCGAACACCTGAGCCAGATGCTCGTGGTACAGTGCCTGATACTCCTCGGTGTAGTCCTTGCACTGGGGATCGTTGCTGTGCCAGTTGATGATGCCCTCGGTGCCGTACTCGGAGATGCCGATGCAGATGTCGGGGTGCTCGGCGTGGAACTTGTCCAGCCAGGGGCCGTTCTGCTCCATCTTGCCGCCGTACCAGCCGAAGTAGTGGTTGTAGCTCTCTACATCGGTAATGTGATGCATGGGGCCGTCAACAGGGGTGTTGGAGACGTGGGCAATGGTGGTGAGACGGGTGGGGTCCAGCTCACGCACCAGCTTCTGCAGGTCGTGGTGGTTGTCCACCAGCTCCTGGCAGATGCCGCCGATGAGGATCTCGTTGGACAGGCCCCAGAACATGATGGAGGGGTGGTTGTAGTTCTGGATGATCAGTTCGGTCATCTGGTGACGGCAGTTCTGGTGAGCGGAGGGGTCCTTCTTAAAGACGCTGATGAAGGGGATCTCAGCCCAGACGGCGAAGCCCAGCTCGTCACATGCGTCGTAGAAGTCCTGGCTGTGCTGATAGTGGGCCAGACGGATGGTGTTGGCACCCAGCTCCTTGATGAGCATGGCATCCTCGTAGTGATCCTCAGCGGTCAGGGCGTTGCCCTTGTACAGACGATCCTGATGGCGAGCCACGCCGCGCAGCGGGGTGGGCACGCCGTTGATGGAGAAGCCGTCGTTCGGGGTCACAGTATAGCTGCGGACACCCACGTTGGCGTAGATCTCGTCAAAGGTCTCGTTGTTCTTCTGCAGGCGGGCGGTCACGGTGTACAGGTTGGGCTCGTCCATGCTCCACAGCTGGGCATCGGGAACGTACAGGGTGACCTTGGTGCTGTCGCAGGGGCGCACGCCGGAAGCAACTTCGTTGCCGTAGCAGTCCTCGATGCTGTACATCACGGTATAGGCCTCTTCGCCGTTGGTGACCCAGCTCTCGATCTCAAAGGTGGCACCGCCGTCCTCGGTGGGCTTGGGGGTGACCTTGATGCCGGGGCCGCCGAAGTAGTCCAGGTCAAAGTGGGTGCCGGGCACGCTGATCAGGTTCACGCCGCGGTACAGGCCGCCGTAGAAGGTGAAGTCGGCGGAAGCGGGGTACATGGAGGGGGTGTCCTCGTTGGAGACCTCGATGGTCAGCTCGTTGTCGCCCTCGTGGCACAGGTCGGTGACATCGGCACGGAAGATGGAGAAGCCGCCCTCGTGGGTGGTTGCCACCTGGCCGTTGACCTTCACGGTTGCGGCCAGAGCAGCTGCCAGCACCTCAACGTAGGTGCGGCCGCCAGCCAGAGGCTGCTTGGGCTGGGTAAAGGTGCGGGTGTAGACACCGGTGGTGCGCAGATAGCTGCCGTTGCCGTCCATGCCGTCCACAGCGTTCCAGGTGTGGGGCAGGGTGACCTGCTCGGTAGGACGCTCGCCCTTGGGGAAGGACAGGGTCCAGTTTTCGTTCAAGGAAATGATCTCTCTCATCGATACTGCTCCTTCTGGTTTTCTTCTTTGTTTCGGCGGCCTGCATGGCAGAAGAAATGCCGGAAACAGGCCGGTTGTTGATTTTAGTATAGCACATCAGAGGGGGGCAGAGTTTGTACAATCTTTTGGCAAAATAGTAATATTTTGTGAAAATCCAGACGATGATTCCACGATTTTACAATCTGGCCCTTGGAAATGACAGCACAGCATGAAATAGATACCCCGAAGCAGAGAGGAAAAGGAGGGTGTCCGTCCCCGCAGAGGGTGGCAGTGGCTTCCGCTCATCCCTGACCAGAAGCTTCCTTTGACGCTGTGGGTCCCTCCGGCAGAAAGTGTTGACGGAACGGCGGCTTTTTGCTATAATTATATAGCTATGAATATGGAGATGTATCGAAGTGGTCGTAACGAGAACGACTCGAAATCGTTTTGTCCTTAATCGGGCACGTGGGTTC
>OLZE01001160.1_pt1 | contig 14078 bp, 9 predicted proteins | sample 1674091 | NCBI WGS metagenome assembly OLZE01 (sample SAMEA103958143, study PRJEB25191) | human gut metagenome | biome: human-associated habitat [ENVO:00009003]; feature: intestine environment [ENVO:2100002]; material: feces | place: Germany | collected 2013/2015
AACGTTAAACATAAATGCAGCCAAAAATACGTCCTTGTCCGTGTCTTCTGTCTCCGCCGCACAAAAACAGGACACCACGACACCATCGGACACTTCCGGTGCGCCATCTGACAATACAGACCGGCAGGATATCCCGGACACAGAAGTTCCGATGACAGAAATGACCACTGTTGATGCAGATTATTTCGATGACGCTTTAATGATCGGTGATTCCCGCACTGTCGGATTAAAAGAATATGGTACGTTGGGCAATGCCACCTTTTATTGTGATTCGGGTCTCAGTATCTATGAGCTGGAAAACAAAAAAATTATGGTGGACGGTATCGGAAAGGTCAGTATCTCTGATCTTTTAGCCAGCCATACCTATCATAAAATATATATGATGCTCGGCATTAATGAACTTGGCTACGATGTCACACAGACATTTGAAAAATATGCGTCGTTTGTAAATTTTCTGCAAACCATGCAGCCGGATGCGATCATTTATGTGGAAGCAAATCTTCATGTGACTGCACAGCGCTCAGACTCGGATAAGACATTCAATAATGCCAATATCAACGCCTTTAATCAAAAAATTTCGACATTAGCCGATCAACGGACCATTTATTATCTGGACATCAATGAACTTTTTGACGATGCAAACGGCAATCTCGGCACACAGTACAGCAATGATAATGCGCATCCCCTCGGAAAATACTACGCAGTATGGTGTGACTGGTTAATGGAGCACGCCGTTGTCCGTGACGGGAAATCATAACCCCTTGCACCGGTTTTAAAATTTCGTTATAATATTTCCTGCAGATTACGGGGACATGAAACAGCCTGCGCTATCTTTTGTATGGCATCCCCTCAGAAACGGAGATATAGATTTATGAACAAAAAAGATATTTTAGAATTAAAACGGCGTTTTAAGAAAGATGCCTGCACTTTTACAAGACTGTGCGGCTGCTATGTGGATGCCGACCACAATAAGGTAACTTCTTTCGGGGAGACATTTTTAAATCTGGAAGATGAGGAATTTTACAAATACTTGGAGATTGCAAAAAAAGTAATGTCCGGTACGATTGGAAATAACCTTTTAGAGCTGGAATTTCCGACTGCGGAGGAAGCTGCCGGCGGCAGACAGCAGTTTTTGATGGGACTGCGCGAGAGTGCCTTAAAAAATGATGATCTGATGGATGCATTTTATGATCTTGTCATTGACAGCTACGACTATGTCGGAAACTATCTGATCCTTGTATTCCACGATGCCTACGACGTTATGACAAAAACTTCTGATAATAATAAATTAGACGAGTCCGAGGAAGTTTACGAGTATCTGCTCTGCGCGATCTGCCCGGTCAACCTGACCAAACCGGGACTTGGCTACCGTGAGGATGAAAACCGCATCGGACCGCGTATCCGCGACTGGGTCGTTGGAGCTCCGGACACCGGATTTGTTTTCCCTGCTTTTACCGACCGGAGCACTGATATCCACTCTGTCATGTTTTACACCAGAGACACCAAGACACCGCACTCCGAATTTATGGAATCCGGTCTTGGCTGTGGCTCTAAATTTACAGCTACCGAACAGAAACTTACGTTCCAGAGCATTGTAAAAGAAGTCATCGGGGAAGATGATGACGAAAGCGATGCCATTTTCATGGATATCCAGGACAACTTAAATGACCTGATCCAGGTCGCTTTAGAAGATGAACCAGAACCGGAACCGGTTCCTGTCACAAAGAGCACAATCTCTTCCGTACTCGCAGAGAGCGGTGTGACCGAAGAACAGGCAGCTGTGATCGAACAGACCTATGAAAATGTATTTGGAGAAGAAGTCCCGGTCGCAGAACATTTAGTAGATCCGAAACTGGTGGAGGCAAATGCCAGACGCAAAGAAAAATTAGAGTTGGTACAGCAGGTTGAAAATTTGAAACAGCAGTTAGAAGAAACACGCACTCTTCCGGTAGAAGAATCTGACGGGGATGACGTCCCGGCAGTCAAGACCTACGACGTCATTCTGCGTGTCAAACCGGAAAAAGTCGACCAGATCCACTCCCAGGTCATCGATGGCAGAAAATGCCTTGTCATCCCGATGGACGAGGATGAACATGCTGCCGTTAACGGCGTGAACACGACGATCTGACAGTTACATAACAATCCCTTCTAAAAAAGGTGGACAGCTTCCAGAATTGATCCCAGGATCAAATTTCTGCCAGCTGCCCACCTTTTTTTCTGACGATCCGTCTGTCTGTACACTCACTATCCGGTCAAATCCCTTCCTTACGAAAGTCTCTCTCTGATATAATCTTCCATCTTTTCCCTCGGTACTCCAAGCGTCAGCGACAACTCACCATACAGTCCATTTTCGGCCGCTTTCATATAGCGTTCATCCACTGCAGTTGCTTTCTTTCCCTGTGCCAACCGCTCTTTTTTCCGCTGATACAAAGTCTTTACAATGCTCACCCATGCATGATAATCACAGGTACGGAGTGCCTCTTTGTATGTTTCCTCACGCTGTTTGTCATCCGGCACCCACAGAAGTTCAATCTGCGGTAATTCGTCAATCAGCCTCTCTGCCTCTTCTTTTGAAATCGTTCTGCGCATTATAATCTTTTCACTGTCCGTCGGAACATAAATAGTCCCATTCTTATCTCCGACCGGGGCTAAAACGTAATACAGCTTCTCTTTGTCTGCTCCCGACATATCAATATGGGTAATATCCCTGATCTGACAGACACCTTTCGCGCCACACACAACATATTCTCCGATTTCAAACATTCTTCTGATTCTCCTTTCTCCAGTTTCCATTTTAAACGATAACATACAGGTAATTCTCCACCCAGTATTTTTACTATATCATTATTTTCCCCAAAAAGTCAGCAAAATAAGCGTTTTCAAATTATTTTTGTGAAAACTGCAACACATCCGGCTATACCATATTAGACATATTTTACACAAAACGGGCGGCATAGAACTTTATGCCGCCCGTTCGTGATCCCTGATTTTTCCCTCAATGCCGATACCAGAGGATTATCGCATCTCAGGTCATGTGTCCGTATGTTTCAGGTTTTCAATTATTTAACTTTTACTTTGAATGTTACTTTCTTACCATCTGCTGTCTTAGCTGTGATCTTTACAGTTCCTGCTTTCTTAGCTGTGATCTTACCGCTCTTGCTGATGGTTGCTACTTTCTTATTTGAAGTAGTCCATTTGATCTTCTGGTTTCCGGAAGTAACTTTCTTGCCCTTTGCATCTGTTACAGTTGCTTTTACAGTTGCTTTCTTACCTTCCTTTAAGGTATAGGTCTTACCTGTTACAACCTTCTTGCCTACTTTTAATACAACTTTCTTGGTTGCCTGTTTTACAGTTACCTTAACAGTTGCTTTCTTGCCATTTGCTGTCTTAACTGTGATGGTTGCTTTACCATTTCCTTTTGCAACGATCTTACCGTTCTTATCTACAGTTGCAACTTTCTTGTTAGAAGAAGACCATGTAACAGTCTTATCTGTTGTGTTTGTCGGATTTACTGTTGCTTTTACTGTCTTAGATGCACCGATAGAAGTTAAAGTTACTTTGCTTGCGCTCAGTTTTACAGAATCAGCTTTTACTGTTGAAACAGTTACTGCGATTGTTGCTGTCTTGCCGTTTGCTGTCTTAGCGGTAACATTTGCAGTTCCTTCTGCGATTGCATAAACCACACCATCAGATGTAACTTTTGCTACTGCTGTGTTGTCGGAAGACCATGTAACATTCTTATCTGCTGCATTTGCAGGAGCTACTGTTGCGCTGACCTGTCTGGATTCACCAACATTGATCTTTAATGCAGTTGTGTTTACAGTTACACCTGTTGCTGCTACTGCATTTACAGTTAATGTTCCATCTACTACTGATGTTACATCGTAGTTTTTCTGATCTTCTACAGTTGCACGGATCTTATATGTACCAACTGCTAAGTTCTTTGTTGACTGAACAGCTTTTCCATCTGTACCTAATACTGCATAAGTAACTTTTGCAGTATCTTTGCCAAATAAACCTTTTACGGTTCCGTCAAGTGCTGCTTCCTGACCCTGCTCGATCGTTACATCTTTTGCAGTTACGGAAAGAGGAGCTTTTGCAACATTTACATTTGCTTTTAATGTTACCTTTGTATCTGTTGTGTAGTTTGGATCAACAACTGAAACAGCTACCTCTTTGCTTGTATAGCTTCCAGCGTCTGCTACTGTGTTATCAACAAATGCAAAATCTAACGCTGCATCAATCTCTGTGTCATTGTAAATGATCTTAGCATCGCTTAACTTCTGACCATAAGTAGCATCCTCAACTTTAAGATTCTTGGAATTTAATCCGGTGATCTCTTTCTGAGCTACTTTGATATCACCGATCTCATAGCTTGTTGTCTCTTTTCCGGCTGTAACCTCTAAGTAGATTCTGTATGTACCAGCATCTAAGTTACCAAGGCTTTCGGAAATTGTTCTTCCACTCTTGAACAGGAAAGCTTCATCTTCATTTACGGATTTCTTTGTGATGTCTTTTGCTTCACCTAAAGACGGTTTATTTGCTACTGTAGTAACCTGTTTGTAATATACACGATAAGCGGAAACATCATCTGCAGTAACCTTTGCGATAGCCTTTACATCTGCTGTAGCACCATAAGTAGCTTCCGTTTTGCTTAAGCCTAAACCTGAAGTAGTAGTATCAACTGTAATCTTAGTAGCCTCAACCGTAACTTTGTTTGTTGATTTTACCAGTTTGCTGTATGCTTCAACCTGAGCATCTGTTGCATCCGGAAGGAAATCTTTTACAGATCCTTTTACATCTGCTGTGATCTCACAATAGTATGTACCTGGGATGTCAGCAAATGTACTTGTCGTATAAGTATCAGATGTTGCACTTTTAATTGCTACATACTTATTCGTTTTCTCATTCAGTTTATACCACTGATAAGAAACAGTATAATTAGCAGTTCCAAGTTTCTTTTCATTGTAAGATGCTTTCAGCGTAAGCGTATCTTTATCTTTAAATTTATCTGCTGTTAAATTTTCAGATTTATTTTCTGCCTTAACATCTGTTAATACAGGCTGTGTGATAGAAACGCCGCTTAAGGATACATATTTATATCCATTTGCATCTGCACCGCTTAATGTGTATACATTTTTTGCGCTGTCTTTCAGAGAATATTTTACCTGATAATTTGCAAGTGTACCGATGTTTGGTGTATCATCAGAGATTGTCTGCCATGCGCCATCTACTTTTTTCTGAATTTCGATGTCAAATTCAGTATCATTTTTTCCAGCTAAGATTTCACTTAATTTTACTCCGGCAGCATAACTGCTCTCCAACTTACCAGTTACCGCAGAAGCATCACGATTGATCACTGCTCTGTTGATTACAACATCGTATGTCTTCTCAACTGTTTTCGTATCCCATTTTGTTTTTCCATCAACCGGTGTAAGACCAGCATCATCACTTAATGTGAAAACAATTGTCAAACCGTTTTTGATTGTCTGGGAATTTTCTGTATTGGTTTTCAAAGAAGCTACAGTTGAAGTCTTATCTACACCGCCAACAGAATCAATTGTTTCTGATGTATCTTTAATGCTGTAAGTACCAATTGTGGTCTTTTTGTTTAATGCAGCCACATAATCTTTGTAGTAATCTTCAAGATCTCCAGCTCCCTCATAAGTAATCTCAGGAAGTTTGGAATCAAATGAAATGCTGTCTGCATTGATTCCCTCTTTTACAGCAACTTTGATCTCGCCGACTTTCTGGGTTCCGTCTGTTGTTGTTGCGGTAATTGTTACCTCTTTTCCAGCCTCTGTTTTAGAAACTGCTGTGATAACAGCCTCATTGTCACCAGTTGCTGTAACTTTTACTTTGCTGGAATCACTGGATGTCCATGTAACCTTTGCATTGGAAACAGTATCACTTCCTGATCCTGCTGCAACTTTTGCTGTCAAAGCTTTCTTATCGGTGGTTGCCATCTCTACTGTAGTTGAAATAGGACCGTTTTCATCCTCAATGGAAACACCTGTAGCAAGCTGAACAACTTTAACAGATACTGTTTTTTCATATGTCTTATCTGTCTCTACTGCAGCAGTATCACTGTTATCAATGGTATATACACCGTCTGTTGCTGTGAATGTAAAGACAATCTCTTTTGTAGCTGTTGTAACTGCCTCATCTTTCACAGTCCACTTACCATATGCTTCATCTAACTTATTTGCTGTCTCAAGTGCTGCTGTTACTTCCGGAGCAGCTGTAGTATTTAAAGCAGCTCCATCTTTATTGCTAATGGTAGTAACTTCCGGCACATGAAGTCTGTTTGTTGCGATAGATGCTGCTTCGATAGTAAATGCATCAAGCGCTTTTTCTGCATAATATTCATTTTTCTCGCTTGCATGTGTGAACACTGCTTTTACTTTGTACGTCGTATCTTTCTCTGGTGCAAATACAAATGTACCATCTGCACTGGTTGCAATTGTCGTGTCAACTGCAGATTTTGTTGCAATCAACTCATAGCTTTTTACTGTAAGAGTACCATTAGTTAATTTATCCCCTTTGACAGTTGTTGTTACAGTAACTGTCGCACCTGCTTTTACTGTAGTTGCACTTGTTTTTGTTTCTACAGTAACATCGGAAGAAGCATCCTGCTGTGCACTCTTTGTCACGTCTTCTGAATCTTCTGTTACCTCAACCTCTGCTGCTGTCTCAACCTCTTCTGTTGTTTCAACGTTTAAAGCTTCTGTTGCCGCATCCCCAGCTTCAACATTTGCTACCGGCTCTGCAAATGCTGTAACGCCGTTACCAGTTACCGCTAACGTTGCAGCCATCATTAAGGCTGTTACTTGTTTTGCCCTCATTTTTTTTCCTCACTTTCCATGTGTGTGTGTTCTTCATATGCACGTATTTTCACAGAAAATACATTATGTCTTTATGCATTTAAGACATAACCTTTCTACATATGAGTTTAGTAACATAATACAATATTTTGTTGCATCTATAATCCAAGATTATTGAGCTTTCTACGTTTTTCTTCTACGGTAGACGTTGTATAGATGCGGGTCGTTTCAATGCTCGTATGCCCTAACAGATCTGCAAGCTCTGCAAGGTTTCCATAGCGCTCCATATAGCTGATTGCGAAAAAATGCCGAAAACTATGGGGATGAACCTTTTCTTTTTTAATCCCAACCATATCCCCAAGATATGCGATCATTTTATAAACAGTGATACGGTTGATCGGATCTCCTCCTCTTCCCCGAAATATGATTCCATCATTTTCTTTTTCCTCTCTGCAAAATTTTTTTAATTCACGGATCAGAACATCCGGTAAATAAACGTCTCTGATTTTCCCTTTATTATAAACCTGCACTCTTCCAGTCTCTAATGTTTCGACTGTAATATATTGGAGCTCACTGACACGTATTCCGGTAAGTGCCAATGTCCTCATAATATAATAATATTTTTTCCTGCCACTGCTTTTTGCATAATTTAACAATTCCTGATACTCTTTCCGGCTAATGACATTTTCCACACTGCGTTTTTTCTGCACTTTTAATGTCTTTATAGATGCCTGCCCGCATTCTAAATATCTTAAATATCGATTTACCGCTATAACATAAAGATTGATCGTCGCAGGAGAAAGGTCCTCCTCCCGTAATTTTTCTCTGTAAAGCATCGTCCGATCTTTTGTAATTTCCTTTCCATTTAAATACCGGACAAATTTTTCCGCCTCCCTCAGATACACCTGCCTGGTCTGTTTCGAAAGTTCACTCTGCTTTAAATATTCTTCATACCCTTCAAACTGTTTCATATGACTACCTCCATTTTCCTAATAGTTTTTCCACAAAATATAAAATTATCATACAGAGGAAAATAACAAAAAAACTGCCGTTTCATGTTGGCTTCATGAAACGGCAGTCCGTCATTGTCTGCACAGTCTAAATGGGTAAAAAGACCACGCATTACCTGCTTGTCACAGGTGTTATATTAAATTAGGGAAAGGAATTAACAAAATGATTTTGTCGTAATTTTATTATCTCTGAACACGTCCGGAAGCATCTCCGCCAGCTAATTTCTTAACTTCGTCAACGCTTACCATGTTGAAGTCACCTTCTACGGAATGTTTCAGACAGCTTGCTGCTACTGCGAACTCGATGGTATCCTGTGGAGCATAATCGTTTAAGCATGCGTAAATTAATCCGCCGCCGAAAGAATCACCGCCACCAACACGGTCAACGATGTGCATTAAATACTCTTTGGAGAAGTAGCTCTGTCCATCCTCGTAAAGCATTGCTGCCCAGCGGTTATCATTTGCAGAGATAGATGTTCTTAATGTGATTGCAACTTTCTTGAATCCGAAACGGTCTGTTAATTTCTGTGCAACCTCTTTGTATCCTTCTTTATTTAACTCGCCTGCAGTTACCTCTGTACCTTCAGACTTGATACCAAATACGTCGTTTGCATCTTCCTCGTTGGAGATACATACGTCTACATATTTGCAAAGTTCACCCATAACCTGGCCTGCTTTTTCTTTGGACCATAATTTATTACGGTAGTTTAAGTCGCAGCTTACAGTGATTCCTTTTGCTTTTGCAGCTTTACATGCCTCTAAACAGATTGCTGCAACATTATCGCCAAGTGCCGGTGTGATTCCTGTAAAGTGGAACCAGTCTGCACCGTCAAAAATCTTATCCCAGTCAAAATCAGCAGTTGTAGCTGTTGCAATGGAAGAACCTGCACGGTCATAAACAACTTTAGATGGTCTCTGGCTTGCGCCTTTCTCTAAGAAGTAGATACCAACACGGTCACCACCGCGAACGATATCAGATGTGTCAACACCATACTGTCTTAACGCATTCACACCAGCCTGTCCGATCTCATGTGTCGGGAGCTTTGTAACAAAGCTTGCATCCAAACCGTAGTTTGCTAAAGAAACTGCAACGTTAGCCTCTCCACCGCCGTATGTTGCGCCGTAGGATGTAGCCTGTACGAAACGATAATATCCTTCTGGTGCCAGACGAAGCATGATCTCACCAAATGTAACGACTTTCTTTGCCATGATTTAAATCCTCCTAAAATAAAACGTTTCACATTGTGAAACGTTGTTTCATAATTTATATTTTTATTATAGCACTGAAAAATAGAATGTCAAACATGTTTTTACTTTAATGCAATTTTTATAGGTTCTGTTATTTTTATCCAAAAAAGTTGTGAAATATTTGCAACTTTCTCTTTTTTATTTTTGAGATGTGTTATATAATGCATATGTATTGGTTCATAATATAGAACTTAGTTTTGTAATATGAAACCATTGGATATGATAACACTGATTTATGTTTTCCAAAATGTTTTGCCGTAAATCAGGCATACATATATATCACACTATCTATTTTTAAGGAGGATTTTCCATGGACCGCAAATATGATGTCATCACATTAGGAGAGATTCTGCTTCGTCTTTCCACCCCGATCAACGGACGTCTTGCACAGGGCGATACTTTAATGAAACATTTAGGAGGTGCCGAGTTAAATATCGCTTCCGAGATCGGACAACTCGGCTTAAAGACAGCAATGATCTCTAAGATTCCTAACAATCTGCTCGCCGCATTCATCAAAAACCAGATGAACGCTTCCCGCGTCAGTGAAAATTACCTGATCTCCGACACTGCAGATGACAGCCGCATCGGTGTTTACTATTACGAATATGGTTCCTATCCGCGCAAACCGCGTGTCGTCTACGACAGGAAACATTCTTCCATCAATAACATAGACATCAAAGATGTGCCGGAAACCATGTTTTATAACACACGCCTGTTCCACACCAGTGGGATCACCTTAGGTCTTGGCGGCAACGCACAGAAATTTGCGATCGAATGTATCCGCAAATTCAAAGAGCAGGGAACCCTGATCTCTTTTGATGTCAACTACCGTGCCAATCTCTGGACCGGCGAGGAGGCAAGAGCCTGCATCGAGCAGATTCTTCCTTATGTAGATATCTTCTTCTGCTCCGAAGATACCGCACGCCTGACTTTCGGCAAAACAGGCATGATCGAGGAAATCCAGAAGTCTTTCTGCGAGGAATATCCTATCTCTGTGGTTGCCTCCACAGAGCGCACGGTCATCACTCCAAAGAAACACAATTTTACTTCCATTATCTATTCTGCAAAAAATGATTCTTACTACCGCGAGGAACCATACAACAACATTGATGTGGTCGACCGTATCGGAAGCGGTGACGCCTATGTTTCCGGTGCTCTCTACGGCTACTTAAAACACAAGGACTGCAGAAAAGCATTAGAATATGGAAATGCCATGGCAGCGATCAAGCACAGTGTCATCGGAGATATGATCACGACCGACCTTGAGGAGATCGACAGTATTATTGCAGAACACAAAAATACGGGGTATCATTCGGAGATGAACCGATAGAATGCACGCTCTACGAACATTCTATTGTCGTGAATTAAAAAATCGGAATATCCATATCAGTTTTCCCTGGATATTCCGGTTTGTTATTTCATTACAAGATGTTGAAGTTTGTATGCACTATTTGGTGTCAACATCTTTACATTTTCTCACATCACTTCACGGATCACACGCTCCACATTTTTGTATGCGATCTTTTCGAGTGCATCCTCACTGAACCCTGTTTTCTGCAGTGCATCAAATAATTTTTTCATATCCGTGCAGTCAGCGATCTCAAATTTTCCCTCAATCCCATCAAAATCCGTCCCGATTCCGACACACTCAATCCCGCCAACATTGACCAGACGCTTTACATGTTCACACATTGTTTCGATCCGGCTCACTTTATCCACAGGATCTGTATTTAAAAACGGTGGATAAAAATTAAGTCCTGCCACACCACCATGTTCCGCTAATACCCGTATCATATCATCCGTCAGATTTCTCGTTGCAGGAGCAAGTTCCCTGCAGTTTGAGTGTGATGCCACAAACGGGCCCCTCACAAGTTCTGCCACATCATAAAAACCACCATCCGATAAATGGGACACATCCACAAGGATTCCAAGCTCTGCCATATATGTAACAGCTTTCCTGCCAAACGGTGTCAGTCCAAGCTGCATCCGTTCTGCCTCTTTTGCATGCGGATGACCGAAACAGTTATCATCATTCCAGGTCAGCGTAATCAGCCGGACTCCCATCTGATAAAGCTTATCGATCCGTTCCATTTTTCCATCCACAATACATCCGTTTTCAACAGTCAGAAAGGCAGAAACTTTTCCCTGCCGCCAGTTGCACTGTAATCCTTCGTAGTTATAAGCCGGTGCAATAATGTCCGAACAGGTTTCCATGGTATTTTGGTATACTTCGTACATATCCTGCATCTGTTTCCGGATCTCTGCATCGGTATACCAGAGATTATTTTTTTCCGTATATGCCAGTCCCGGATCACTCCAGTTTTCTTCTCTTTTCTGCTGTAAAAACATGGCAAAAAACTGTGCCTTTGCGCCACACTGGTGCAGTCTTTTCGCATCCACCATCGTGTTTCTTAGTTCCCCTGCCGTCTTTTTTTGCTGTGCGGCTGCCTTCGCTAACGTATCGCAATGCATATCGATGTAATTCATGTCGGATATACCCTTTCTTTCTGATCTTTAAACCGTCGCATTTTTCTTTTCGCTGCGCGGTTCTTTTAATATCATTTTATTCCGCAGCACGCAAAATAGCAACCCGACGTAAATCCCGTTGACTGCCGCTAAGATCACATTTGTGGAAAAAAACGGAACTGCCACTGTATAAATTACGCCATATCCAAAATTTACCATAATATAAATTACCATCACACGCACGATCAACCCGATACTGCACGCCATCCCCAACAGAAAGCCCATCCGGTTGCCCTGTAGTAGAGACTGACGCAGCGCATGGATCAAAAACCACACAAATGCTGCAACGACAAGAACACCTGCTATGATCCCAAAATAACAAAATATATTTCCCAGCAAATATTCGCCGTCCGATCCTGTCCCCTGCATCAGAAATGTCCGGTTTCCAAACAGGCTGTATCGAGCAACCGCATCTTTTATCATTCTGTTCTGATATCCAAATTCACCTGTATGCGTAAGCCTGGCGAACACATAGCCGCCTGGCAGGAACGTATACTTATAAAAAAAAGCCACACCAGCCCCCAGAATACCAGCCACAAGCAGTGCCAGCTCTACAAGGTATTTTTTCTTTTCGTTTCCAAATATTCCACGAAGCACAGATGCCACCAGCAGGAACAGACAGACCACGGCATTTTCCACAACCGCCCCATTACTCATCGGCAGTGAAATGAGCCCTGCTGCTAATACCATAAACGGGATAATGATCCAGCCGGCTGATTTTAAAATTCCCTGAGATCCCTGTCCCCGGTACTGATAAATAATTCCCGCAAAGATCACTGGCAGCAGCACCTGTACACTGTAACTTGCCAGCAGCGCTGTCTGATAGTTTCCAAGGATGCCACCCGACCACACCAGACACAGGCAGATCATATACAAAGCATATACCGCACGGATATGCAAAAACAGCCATGTGTAATCGAAATACATGATCACAAAGATCATTGCAAAGCTGACTGCATTTATCACAAGTAATGCTCTAAGCTGTTCTGCCTGTGATGCCCCACCTTCTGTTTTTCCGGAAATAACAACTGACATGAGTATAGATGCCGCCGTTAAAAGAACCGCCAGCACAAAAAGTTTCCATGGAAATGCCGGTCTGTGGATACGGTTTAATGCACATCCTGTTTCCACCGGATCTCCCATCTGCCGCACTGCCTCTCTTTTTGCATCTTCCCTGCTCATTCCTTCTTCCTCATAGCCTTGTGCCTGTTCTTCTATATGCCCGTTTATTTCTTCTGACACAAGCGCTCTGGCACGCTTATTTTGAATCTGTTCTTCCAGAGTCTTCATATATTCTTTGTAATCTGTCAATGTATTCCCTCCCGGCTCTTTCTGCCATGTTTGCTTTTTTCATCCCTGCATTTTTTACACATTTCACTGCCTGATGCCATTTCATTTTTTCAAATACACATTTCCATGGCTTTACATGACAATACATTTGTAACTGCTGCGGCATACGTATTCCATTCGTCTTTTTTCTCTTTTAAAATACGTTTTCCTTCTCCGGTAATGTGATAATATTTGCGCATTTTCCCACTTGCATCATCCTCATAAGCCGTAACAAGATTGTTTGCCTCTAAGGCATGCAAAAGCGGATAAAGCGATCCCGCTTTTAATTCAAATACATTTTCCGATCTTTTCCTTAATGTTTCGATCATTTCGTAACCATACATGTCTTTCTCGTCTAAAAGCCGTAAGATCAGCATGGAAAGACTACCCTGAATCAATGATTTGTTTAACATAAAATCCTCCTTGTTTTCCGAAGGAAAATGCGAGCCCTTTGGCGAGCAGAGGATTTTCCTCCTTGTTTTGCGAAGCAAAATCCGAGTCCCTTGACGATGAGAGGATTTTCCTCCTTGTTATATAGTCTATCTATATATCTAAAGTATATAGTCTGTCTATATATATGTCAAGTTTTTTCTCATTTTTTGATCTTACATATTTGTTCGTAAGAATAAATACTGCATTCCCCTTCACTGTCGACCTTATCCCGGAAATACTTTGAATCATTAAATATACAAAAACAGGTTATCCATAGTTTAAATCTATGGACAACCTGTCCTGATGTCTGTCTGACATTTAAAAATCATTCTTTTATTTTTCTGCAAGATTTTCGAGGATTACATCCATATCATACCCCGGTACCACCTTCATTACAGCTTCAAATGCTTTTCTTTATTATATAGAACCCCAAAAACATCTTCAAGTCATTCCTACATATTTTTGTTTTGTGAAACTTGCTGCTGATGTGGCATAGAATTACTGAGTTGTCAGAACTATTTTTATAGTATACTACAAGAAGCCGCATTATTCAATCACAAAATAAAAGGAACTCTGCTATCCGGTTAAATGCTGATTTGTTTATGAAATAAATCGCCCGCTCAAATGGTGTGTCGCAGGTCTGTGAGTGGCATCTTGCGCAAAGCCGGAGTTAATTTTGGTTCCGTTGTACGAAAATAAGAAAAGTCTA
>OLZE01001175.1_pt1 | contig 13914 bp, 10 predicted proteins | sample 1674091 | NCBI WGS metagenome assembly OLZE01 (sample SAMEA103958143, study PRJEB25191) | human gut metagenome | biome: human-associated habitat [ENVO:00009003]; feature: intestine environment [ENVO:2100002]; material: feces | place: Germany | collected 2013/2015
CTTTCTTTTTATCCTATTCTCAGGATGTACAAAGGATGTATATGATCCTTCCGATAAAATTCCGGGAGAAGGTACTAATCCATTCTCAAAGGTAACAATTTCCTCTAATTTCGATTGGTCGATGATACAAATATCCCACCTTACCGTACAATCTTTCGACCCCTATGATGGCACCTATAATTATCTGGTAGAAGTATTTGATAAAAGTCCGGAAGATCAAGACGCGAATCTTCTCGCTACCGGGGTTTGCTCAAAGAAAACGCTTTTCGATAAGAAAATTATCTATCCAAAGGGAGAGTCGGATCAAGTTTACATACAATTGACGACCCCTACCGGATATCAAGTTACCGCTCCTGTCACCTTAACACCGGGTAATGATAATGTCTGTGATTTCGATTCGTTAGCCGTATCGCAGGAAACAACCGCTACTCCGGTTAGCCGTACCCCGACCCGAAGCGTGTCTTCCACCTATACATTTATAATAGAAGACTCTTTCCCTAATTACGGAGATTATGATTTTAATGATGCCGTGATAAAAGTCCAGATGGAAACTTCCATGAAAGACGATTATGTACAATTCGCCAATATAAAACTGACTTTCCGTGCATTAGGCGGAACTAAGCGGGCCGGAGCTTTCATCCATCTCCCCGGCATAAAGTCCAAAGACATCCAAAAAGCCGAGTTAAATGGCTGGACCACGACTCCAGAATCGGAAACCGAGACTCCGGTTTATGCCCTATCGGATGATATACATGGATTATTCTCTTTTCATGAAATGATTAATACAGATAATGACCTTCCATATAGGGGAAAGCAAGAACGTTTGATCACCTTTTCGTTCGCAGCCGGTGCCTTAAAAGATTTGACCATTGATGACATCGATCTTTTCACGACCGTATTAAAGCGGGAAGGAGAGGTCTTACGCACGGAAATCCACCAACGTAATTATAGCTATACCCCCAAAGGGGTCAGATACCGTTATTACTCAAATGATAATTGCATATGGGCCTTAATGATACCGGATGATTTCAAATACCCTGTGGAACATGCTTTTATTGGTGATGCCTATCCGGATCTATTGAAATGGGTAAGTGGAGATAGCAAACATGTACAATGGTATAAAAGTAAGAATACGGTTGATAAGTGGATTTATACCCGAGAACAATAACAACCTAAAATCCTCCGTAAAATGAAAACGACCGCCATCTTATTTCTTGCCTATCTGGCTTTATGCGTTCAGTGCTCAGTGCCGGAAAACAAGAGCACGAAAAAAGAGATTAGTACTCAACCGATAAAGGTGGGTGTATTCGATGGGCATGGAGGAGCACAGACCTGTATTTGGGAAACTGTCGCCGCTATCCGGCTGGACCCGGAAATGGAGGTATGTACCATTACTACAGCAGATATAGCTAATAATGTGCTCGATTCGATCGACGCTATTATTATCCCGGGAGGAAGTGGCAAAAGTCAGTACTTAAACCTAGGGACCTTAAATCAACAACGTATCAAGGACTTCATCTCTAAAGGTAAAGGGGCTGTCGGGATCTGTGCCGGAGCCTATCTATTCTCGAATACTCCCGATTACACCTGTATACAGCTAAATGGACAGCAAGCGATCGACATCGAGCATGACAACCGAGGGCATGGATTAGCGAAATTCACCTTATGCGAGGAGGGTAAGAAGATATTCCCCGAATTAGCCGACCGCGATACGAGTTTCGTCATTTACTATGAGGGACCGGTATTTATAAACAATCCGGCTGATACGATCCAAAGCAACACGCTTGCCATCATGGAAAGCGATGTGCATGAGGAAGGAAACGCCCCGGCTAATATGACAAACGGTAAGCCATTCTTCGTAGCCAATAACTACGGGAAAGGGCGTGTTTTTAGTTCCATCGCCCACCCCGAAGGTACTCCCGGCATGATGTGGATGATCCCCCGGATGGTACGTTGGACCTTGAATAAGCCTTTTATCCCTTATCAATCCTCCGCCGTACGTCCAGACCTGTTCAATCATGAATCATTAATGGCTACCGATGATTTAAAGCAGGAAGAAAAAGCCTTTCAAATCCTTTTAAGCGGAGAAAGCGAGCAAAAGGTTGCCGCCTTGGATTGGCTGGAAGCACACCATTCATGGGACGCCAAACGATGGGTACAAGGATTGCTTTATGACGCTTCACCCGCCGTCCGTATCCGGGCAGCCCGGTATATAGCGGATACCCATTACTTACCTTTCTTACCCAACTTACAGGCGGCCTACCGGACAGAAACCGATAAGGCGACCCAAGAAGAGTTAAAGACGCAGCTGGAGAAACTAACAGCCCTACTTCCTTAGGCTAGGGAGATTTAAACTCTCCCTAGATATTCATCTACCGTATAGTTTAAGAAACGATTGAATGGTAATAACAATTTAAAGTCATCCACCGCCTTATCCATCCAATTCTTAGCGTAAAAGAAATTATCCGGCTTATAAGACACCACGCTGAAATCCTTATGCTTCATGATATAACCATAAGGGGAATCCATTGGATAGCCGGCAGGCATGCGTTTCAGCATCTCCCCCTCTAACACCGGAAATGTTTTCTTAAATGTAGGTTCCTCGATAATAGCCGTAAATTCCTCGATATGATCGTATATATCCTGACGAAGTTTCTTTAATAGCGCAGGTGGCGGGCACCATACACCACCGGAAAGCAAGCAACCTCCCGGCTCCAGATGGATATAATAACCACCCCGTTCGCTGGCACGACCACCTTGGGAGATGTAAGCGGCGAAATGACATTTATAAGGAGTCTTATCCGGAGAGAAACGGATATCCCTGTATATCCGGAACAAACAATCTTTCGCCTCCAACCCGGCTACCTCGGGATCGAATAAAGAGATACGACCGATTAAATCCTGTACCTCATCGATAAAAACCTTACGTAGCGCATCGTAACGATTTTTATTGTCTTGGAACCATTCCCGATTGTTATGGCTCCTCAACTCTGTCAAGAACTCTATGATCTGTTCATTCATAACTTTCTATTTTTAATCCTTACAAATGTAAGAAATATTAGAAACTGTAACCCAGATTCAGATAAAATTGCAGGTTATTATTCCGGTTCGACAATCCAAAGTTCGTATTCATCGGACCGACTATACTGTTATAAGCATAACCGATGCTACCTCCCCAAACGCTTTCTCCCTTGAAGAGATCGAAGAAATTATTCTCATGGATCGCATAATTAGCGATCAAAGAGATATAATGCCGTTGCCCGATACGCTGACGCAAGTTTAAGCGGACAATCGCCACGGAATTATCGAATATCTCCATATGGTTGATCCCAGCGAAAGGGAGTTGCTGGGGAAGATACCGTTCCGGCATATCGCCTCCCACCACATTCAAAAAGGGATAAGCCGGATCTTTCCCGATCAACACACGCCCATCGATGGAAGGTAACAGGCTCAAATGGGAAGTCAGCGGCAATACCGACAGGAAGCTGAGCTTCAAGGCGGAGAAGAATGTATGTCCTTTATAGGTCACGAAGTTATCCGTATAAATGGAATAATCCGCTTGCAGAGAAACGCCTTTACTCGGGAAGTAACGACGATCCAACGTCTCCAGATGGGCTTGAGCGAAATAGCTGATAAAGCCTTCCGGTTTTACTTGATACTTTTGGTTTTCCGCCGTATAAAGGAATGAGTTATAATCGAAATACTCATAACGGGCTCCTAGCTTCAACTTGAAATTCAGCCAGTTCATATCCGAATACCCGAGTTCCACGAAATGATGGCGATACGTCGTATTTACGATCTTATCTCCCCTGTTATACACGTCGAGGTCATGGTACGTGAACATGTAAGACAGGTTAATATTACGCAATGGATTACGCTCTATCGCATAGTCCACCCGCCCATACATACGTTTCCCGATCCTCCCGGTTACGGAGAACTTCGAATGGTAACGGGCCCGATTGTCAAAAGTCACATTCAGCAATAGGGCGACGATATCCTCGCTATTGAAATTCAGGCCCACATTAATCGCGCTATTTGATTTTTCCTGTACCGTAAGCACCAAATCCTCCTGCCTCTCGCCGACTAATTTATAGCTTACATTCGAGTAAAGGTTTGTACCGATCACAATAGACATGGCTTCCTGCAATTTCTTCACGGTAAGCAAGCTATTCTCTTTCAAGCCGCTGATTTGCGTCAACCATTTCTCATCACGAGGATCTATACCTTCAAACAAGACACGCCGGATATGAAACGTATCGGTAGGGGCTACCGGATAGGAATGTACTAATCTCTTTCGGTGCATATCCGAACTATCGGATAAACCAATCTTCTTCTTTAAGGCAAGAATCTCATCCCATTGCTTGCGGGCGACTTGCTCACCCCGGTCAATCAAGGTATCCAAGGCCGTCTCCCCAAAACTAGCGGAATTATAAGGGTCTGTATTCGGGCGGAACAACAGATCGGTCTGTTCCTTATTCGGTCCGTATTTCTCATAACCATGCAAGGCGACGATCTGCCCTACGATATCCCAAGGGGTATTTATCCGCTCCAACTGTTTCAAGTCGCTAGTACCCAGATCTACGCCAATAATAATATCCGCCCCCATATCCCGTGCGACATCCGCCGGATAGTTATTCTTGATCCCACCATCTACCAACACCATGCTATCCAAACGTACCGGTGCGAACACGGCAGGAATCGCCATACTGGCACGCATAGCCAACGGAAGACTTCCATGATGGAAAACATATTCTTGGCCGTCCACCACATTCAACGCCACACAAGCGAAAGGTATATTCAATTGATTGAAGTCCACGGAATCATGATAGCCGATCGTTAGATTCGAGAACAGGTTCTGGAGATTTTGCCCTTTTATCATCCCTTGGATCGCTATCTCTTTTTTACTCCGCCCAAAAGGGAGTGAGAATACATAACGCTCGGAATTCTCTTTCTCCGGAAAAGTAAGGCTACTACGTTTCACCCGGTCGCTCAATAACATACTCCAGTCCTGCAATCTCACCATGCTATCGATTTCCGCAGCATTATATCCAACGGAATATAAGCCCCCCACGATAGCTCCCATACTAGTGCCGGCAATATAATCAATCGGGATGCCGGCCTCCTCCAATACCTTCAACACCCCGATATGAGCGACACCTTTCGCCCCACCGCCTCCCAGCACCAAGCCAACCTTTTTCCGCTCAGCCATCACAGAAGGCACCAACATCAACCCAACCAACCACAATAAAAGGAACTTCCTCATCTAGATATTCTTTCCGGCAAATGTAGCTGGTTTACTCGAAAACGCAAACGGATTCATCTAGAATAAAACGTATGTTTACCTATATATAAAGTTTATCGCTATCTCATCTATTCTATAAACCATGCCGTGAACTGTATAAACCAAGGCGTGGTCTGCACATTCCACGGCGTGGTTTATACAGTTCACGGCGCTGATTTAAGAATAAATACTTATTCGCTATGGAATGCATAGGTTATCGGAGAGCTATTTCAATAGGAGAGGAACATTTTATTTCCGGAACATAAGTGGGCAATCGATAGTATTTGATACGGCCTCCCTAAAATTAATAGGCATTTCTCGCTCAAATCGATTTAAGAACACACGACCAGAATAAAGCTTCTTATAAATCAGGGTCATAATTTCATCAACGATTTCCATTTTTTCAACTGGTGCAGCGGTATAATGTCTCACAGAAAACATGTACATACATGATCGGAATCAAGTATGTACGTGTTTATCAAAAAATAATATAGCCATCAACTTACTTTTTTCCAGCAAGGTAGCAGCCGGAGCAATATATTACTTTTTCTTTTTCAGCAGCATGACCACAGGATTCGACTCCTCACTCAAGTTTGCGGCGATCTCCTTCAACTTTCCTTTTAGCTGGCCTTTCTCGTAAGCCTCAACTAAGTCCGGGGCATCTAGAGTTTGGCAGATAGCTATTTCGGGGTTTCTTGGCTCTGATGTTAGAGAGACTTCTTCCTTATTGATGAAATCATCATTGTATAGAATATAGCTGAATAAGGCATTTTCTTGTTTATCATACACCAGATCTTCACCAAGGAAACCTTTAAACGTCGTAAAGTCAACCTCTTTTCTCATGGTTCTCATAAAACAGTAGCGATCGGTGATAACGGTTGGAAAAAGAAATACTTTCGTATCCATGGAGGATATGGAAGGGCTTCTTACGATAAAAGGACTCAGATTACCATCCGGCAAGTAATGGAATATGGTATCAGACGATGTATTGACAAGTATCCATTTATCCCGATCCGGGAACGTAAGATAAAATTCCGGCGTAATGACAAACTCCCCTTCTGTCACAATCCGCTCACCATCCGTCAGAGCCAGCGTCATATCTTTCAATTGCTGATAATTTTTAGCCGCACTGAAACTGTATACATTTTCGGTAAGGTTTCGCAATTCCTCGTAATCCGGAGTATTGTATATAATCTGCGGAAAATCCCGGCCATATCCTTCTATCAGTTTTTCCTGTATTTGTGCGACGGTACGGGATAATAATCCGGGCGAAAACGTAACCTTCGAACCGGAATTAAATATTTCTCCGGCTATTTTTATAACCTCGTTTTCCATATTATCCGGAATATCTCCGGAAGCCTCCGGATGGAAGCCTCCGCAATGCGGGCAAGGTTCATATAGTTTCGGGAGTATAATCTGCCCTGATTTACTCCCTACTGAAAATTTGCGGAGAAACCTTTGTTGCCGGCAACCGCTGCAGGGATTGTTTGTTGCAGGGTTTTCCTGCCTGTAATCGGGAAACCGAATTTTTTAGATACCCATTCGTCTGGGATTTCATATACACCCAGCGCCTGTAAGATAATTACCCAAAAGTCCTTTAAATCCATCTCATCTCCCGGATCAAATTTAAATTCGTCCGTATCCGGATTAAAAGGATGTCCCCATAAGGCAAGCATGGGAATAAGCTGGTCGTTTACCGTAAAAGTAACGATCCGCCGGTCATCCTCCGAAAGTTTATCGTCTAAATTACGCTCGTGTACCTCCGACTGGCTTCGTGAACTACCGTTATCCGTCAGCATGGTACCGCCCAATACTGCTTTGCTGAGTTCCGTATTAGCCCGTTCGATCTGTTTGTCAAACACCATATACGCGTCGCCGGTCTTACTCTCTTTAACATCTATGGTCGTCCCTTCCGGTAAAACAGCCTGCGCCGCTTCGCCAAGTGCCTGGAGCATTCTTTTTATACGGGCAATTTCCGCATCCCCGCTTTTGTTCGTTGTTGCAGTAATAAGCGGCAGACCGAATTTTTCCGAGTACGTGGCCCACAATTGTTGTGCGTTCCTTTTCCAGATAAGCTGCCCGCATAAATCTGCCATTAATCCCAGATCCTCGGGCTCTCCGACTTCGATCAGTGTCTGGCCGATATATTCAGAGTAAGAGCACCCCTTACTGTCATTAACGGTAAATAAAATTTCCCGCCTCCGGGGTATGGTATTTCGCCGGGGGATTACTTTAAAAGCCGGTTTGAGTGTATCGGTCATTTCAATCAGGGTGTATCCATAGTGAACATAATCCAGAACGCAGGACATAAAGTCATAAAACCATTTCTTTTTAAAGAATTTGGTTTTGTCTTCCTGGATATCTCCTGTATCTTTATTGATAATCGAAAACGGCGAACACAGGGTTGCCGCTTTTCTCAGCCGGATATCCCCGATAAAATGCCCGTCTGCTTTCAGATTGTCGAACATATCCTGTAACGGATACAGCCGCTGGTTTTCCGGATCGGAAGCCGCCAGGATATTCCGGCGCCATTTCTGAATTTCGGCGCGTTGCATATCTTTAAATTCTGCAATAATTTTTGTTACAAAAGCATCAGCATTGGGCTTACCTGCCTGTGTATTTCCTTTATTCTTTCTTGCCATTGCGGTGTCATTTAAATGTTGTTTAAACAGTATTTAATACCTGTTGTCTGAAGGTGGATATGCCGAGTAAATTTGTACCCCTCCGGAAACGTCTTCCGCTTCCTTTGCCGGCAAGTCCGAAAGCTCTTCACCATTCCCGACACTTTTCATCCAGTCGAGTGCGTCCTGGTACCGGTCATTACGAACCTTCGGAATTTCTTTTCCCCGTTCCTTGCTCCAGAGGTGATACAATACAATATCAATCAATGTCATAACTATAAAAGCATTCCGGGTATCCGTTTCCTCCTCTCCCGGGATCCGGAAAATATTTTCAACATTATATCTGCTGCTCAGATACATTTTCATTTGTGCGATGGCTTTTTCTTCCGCACGTCTTACCCGGTACTGATCCGGGGAATTATCCAGCAGCTGCCGGATTTCATTCCGGACCTGATCGTCGTAATCACTGTCTTTTAAAAATCTTGCTGACATATTAATATCTGTTTGCTGATTTACTTCGCACGTTCTCCCGGCTGACAATCTGTGGTTCAAACTTGCCTACGAACGTCGATTTGTTGAGTTCTGAAAATGCCCCGTGTACCGCATCCGGCCCGTCGTCATTTGCCTTGCTTCCTTTGCAGAAGGCAAGGAACTGATCCACTAAAGTGACCTGGTGCGGATTTCCTTTTTCGGCTTCATTAAAAATTACATTGTGCCGTTCGAAAAATCCGGATAAGGATTCAATGCGGGAAAACTTATTGTCTTTCCCCCGTTTATCCGGTACAACCGGGATGTAATACCCCCGGATATCTCCCTCCAGATCGAAATCTGTAACAAATTCATCCATAGCAAAAAGTCCCTCTATCAGATACTTTATGCTATAATTTTCAAGATGCTTCTTTTCATACATTTCATACAGCCAGCGCGCCACCCGTGTCCGGCTGACCCTGGCCAGAAACGTATAGATGATATGAAATTCCCGCCTGATCTTTCCGACCAGGATCATGGCTTTGTAGTCTCCTGCATCTTTATAGGAAAGGTCGCCATAAAATACCAAAGCGTCGTATAATCCAAGCGGGAGAACCGGACCATAAAGGATATCCTCGTGCCGGAATACAGCCCCGTCTTCCACATGGGTATTCATGAACTCACGCAGAAATGAACGATAAGGAGTATCACGGTATTTTTTTCTCCAGTATTCCGCAGATGTTTTTTCCGGCCACTCCGGCTCAAATGTATTCAGGTCCTTGACTGCATTGACCGTCATAACCATAAACACGGACTTTTCTCCGTCCATTTCAGCCCGTTTTATGGCTGTAACGAAATAATCGGCAAGCCGGTGTGTTATGCTGTTTTTGTGGAAATCATTATTGGCGAACACAAAACGTTCGGTTGCATCATCGGAACTTTCAAAGCATCCCCAGACATCTTCTGTAATGTAATTTACAGCGTCTTCCATCATCCGGTCGTTATTCACATGCCTGCGGTTGTCTATATCATCCACTGTAATATAATCCGGTCTTCCTTCCCCCTCGCGCTCCCCCCGCGGACTTTGTCCGAATCCGATAGCCATAAAGCGAACGCCGTCAGTTGTTGTAAAATCACCGTCTGCCCAGTTGCCTGCCTGAAATTTTTCGCCGTAGTCGTTCCGGATGCGTTCATTGTATTGTAGCTGTACCTGTATACCGCTCAGCAACTTGTTTGCTTTTGGGGCAGTTTCCCCGATAAGCATCATAAAACGTAAATCATTCCGGGCAAGATACAGGAACAACGGAATCCCCATATTTATATGCACGGATTTTGCCGCAGAACGATACCAGCGGGCCAGTGCCCTGATACGTTTGTTCTTTATAATCTGCTGAGCCAGTTCCCGGTGAAACCAGGCACATTTATATTTTGCATACTTTGGAAAATAGTATTCAAACCAGGCAACGTAATCCTTTTCAAGGTACGCGATGCGCTCCAGTTTCTCTTTCGGGGTTTCACAGAGGTTTACTTTTGTTGATCTCCGGATCTGCAGGATCAGTTTGTCAAAGTCCTGCAGCAGTCTGTTATATTTATTCCCGTTTACAGCCATTATCCCTCCGTTTCTATTTTATGCTGTAAAAACAACCGGTGATATTTTGCCATCTGCAGGGCAAATTTCGGATCCACAGAGGTAATATAAGTACAACATTCTTTCAGGACTGCATGTATAATATCAGGGGTGGCTTTGCGGGTAAGTTTATCTGCTGCCGCAAGTAATTTGGAAACGGCATCGGCATTGATTGTACAGGTTTCCCCATTCATAACGCGTTCTGCCTCTTCCAGCATTTTCGTCCGGAGTTTTGCCGGCGTTACCTTCAAAAAATTCTTTTTATCTTCCCATTCCCCCTCTTTTTTCCACCTGGAAACCGTGATTTCCGAAACTCCGAGTGTTTTGGAAATCTCCCTTCCGTCCATACCATTTTCTATATAAAGATTTTCGGCCGCTACACGCAGCCGTTCATAATCTTTTTTCCCTGTCTTTTCCTCACTCATAGGCATACATTTTTTCATTATCGCATAATAAGCAAGGACAAAACTCATCATTTCAACTCCCGGATTCAAATAGTTTTACAACCGTTAGAAGTTTAATTACAAGGGTTATAATAAAAATTGTCCGGCCGTTTGAGTCTCTCTATTTTCGTGTCAAAATTATGGAAAATGAAACGAATTTCGACAATCAGACTTTACGGAAATATATTTGAATGGAACCTGAATAATGCCCAGATGATGGCCCGGCAGATAGAAGAAGCGGCAGACGCATCTGATGAAATCTGTCTGAGGGTACATTGTTACGGAGGTTCTGTTATCGAGGGCAATATGATCTTTAATGCCATACGCAACAGTAAAATCCCGGTGAATATCTATATCGACGGCATTGCGGCCTCGATGGCAGCCATTCTTACCGCGGCAGCTCACAGGGTTTATATGAGTGAAAATGCCTTCCTGATGATTCACGCCCCGGCAGGCGGAACGGGCGGACGGGGGACGGCTGCAGAGCATATACAGACGGCAAAAGCCCTCTCTGAAATGGAAAAGAATTTCATTAAGGCCCTTGTAGCTAAGACCGGGAAACCGGAAAATGAAGTAAAGAAATGGATGACCGGGGATAATTGGTTTTCTGCCAGAGAGGCATTGGAAGAAGGATTGATCGATGAAATTACCGATCCTGTTGCTAAAGACGTCCGTCCCCTTACGGATGTGGAAATCCGGACAACTACCGTTGAAAATATTTACGGCTTGTATACAGCCTTTTTAAATAATTCTGAAACAAAAAACAAACAACAAATGGACAAAGCAAAATTAATTAAAGCGTTTGGTCTGACCGGAGTCACGGCAGACAGTACGGACGACGAAGTGCAGGCGGCCATTCAGGCAAAACTGGACAAAGAAAAGGCGGACAAAGAAGCGGCAGAACGGTTATTAAAAGAGCATATGAAAGCCCAGGTAAATGCCATGCTCGATACTGTGAAAGGCAAACTGACCCGGGAACAACGGGAACAATATGAGGCTATTGGTGAAAATATGGGGATTGCCGCTTTGGAAACAATTATAGCTCCTTTACGAACTCCTTCGGCTTCTTTTAATTCCATGATTGCGACTGCAGGAAGGAATCCGGAAACGCAGGCAATGGACCGTGCCGGATGGGATTGGAACATGTGGCAGGAAAAGGATCCCCGTGGACTTGAAAGAATGGCAAAGGAAGATCCGGAAGGATTTAATGCCCTGTACAAATCTGCTTTCGGGGTAGAATCACCCCGATGACGACCGATCGTCTAAAGCCAAATAATAAATTTAAAACTGTAAAATAAAATGAGATCAACTACAAAAATTTTAGCTGTCCTGATAGCTATATTGGTTAATACTTTAATCGGCAGTACGCTGGCAATAGCTTTGGGGTGTCCTGCCGGTGTTGGTGCAATTGCGGTGAATGTTATCGGTTTCGCCATGTCTTTTATCCCGATGCCTTGCGGCCTCCGGGTGGGTGTTTATACCGAAGTCTGGACCGGAAAAATTGTCGAACGGTTCACCCATGCAGAAAACGATACTTTCCTGGACGGGGTTCCGGATTTTTCTGACAAGGCTGAAAATGACGTAATACATCTTATTGATGTACAAGGGTCTCCGGAGGTACTTATTGATAATACAACCTATCCCCTCGAAATTCAAAATCTGGAAGACGGCGATATTGCCATTAAGTTAAGTAAATTTGAAACAAAACCCACCCGGGTCACGGATGACGAGCTACACGCTTTAAGTTACGATAAGATTGCCACGGCAAAAGACCTGCATGGGGATGTGCTGGGTGAAAAACGTCTGGATAAGGCAATTCACGCCTTTGCTCCGGTTGAAGACACGGCCGGAACCCCTGTCGTTATGACCACCGGTGCTGCTGTGGATGGTCGTCATCGCCTGTGCAGGGCAGACATTATTGCCCTTAAATCGAAAGCGGATGATCTAAAAATTCCCAAAAAAGGCCGTCGGTTGGTACTTTGCAATGATCATGTAAACGACCTTCTCCTGGAAGATAAGGATTTCCGTTCCACTTATACCAATCACACCAACGGGGTCATTACCCGCCTGTATGGCTTTGACATCTATGAATACGAAAATTGTCCGCTTTTCTCTCAGGAAAAAAAGAAAAAGGCTTTCGGAGCCATTGCCGGCGACGGGGATTATGAGGCATCTGTTTTCTTCTATGTAAAAAGGATGTTCAAGGCAAAAGGGAGTACAAAAATGTATTATTCCGATGCCCAGACGGATCCGGTGAACAAACAGAACCTTGTCAGCTTTACCACCCGGTTTATTGCTTTACCGCAAAAACGTGAGAAATCCTGCGGAGCTATTGTGAGTAAAAAAGAAATTGGATAACTGAAAGTAACAGACAGTGAAAATGGAGACTAGTAGTAAGGGACTTGAGTTGATTAAACAGCATGAAGGCTGCCGGCTCCGGGCTTACAAATGTCCATCCGGTGTCTGGACAGTCGGCTACGGAAGTACACGGGGTGTGAATCAGTGGACGGAAATCACCCGGCAGGAGGCGGAAGTCCGTTTGCGGGAAGATGTGAAAACAGCAGAAAGAACGGTAGAGAAAGTGCGGTATTTACAACCACGGCTTACGCAGAATCAGTTTGATGCGCTAGTGTCGTTTGTGTTTAACCTGGGCAGCGGAAATTTTGAGAAATCGACACTCCGGAAAAAAGTGCTTGCGGATCCGTCGGATGAAAGTATCCGGGCTGAATTTTTGAAATGGACCCACTCAAATGGAAAACCACTTACCGGCCTTCAGAAGCGTCGTAAAGCAGAAGCTGACCTGTATTTTAGTTAAACGGAAGACATGGAATGGGATTTAATTCAATGGGTGACTATGGTGGTAGGGCCCGCGATTGGGTGGCTGGCTGCCCGGATCACCCGGCGGGTTGATTCACAAAAACAATTACTCGATGCATTGGACAGACAAAACAAAGACATTGTTAAACTTTATACGGAAATGGGGATTATCCGTCGGGCAGTCGAAAGGCGTAATCAGTGTCGTTATATTAATGTGTGCCCTGTTGACTACGCGTTGCGGAAATCACCGGTGGTTGACAGAAAACTCCACGCAGACAGCCGACAGTATTGCGTGGATGAAAACTCTGACAGTGAAACCTATGACGGTTCCTCTGTCACAGGCCGACCTCCGCCTGAATTTAAAGGATTTAAATAATCTGACGCCAGGGGCGCGTTTTGTTGCACAGAACGGACAGGCAGCGGTTTCCGTGGAAAAAAAAGACAGTATCGTTTATGTTACGGCAGTCTGTGATAGCTTACAGATATTGGTTGAATCACAAAAGGATGAAATATTTCATTTGCAGCGGGAATTGGAAGCAACAAAGGAGATTAAAGAGACTACCCCGGGCTTTTGGGAAAAAGTGAAAAACAATACATTCTACATGATTGTCGGAGCATTGCTGACATTAGTTATTATGTTTTTAAAAATAAATTATG
>OLZE01001229.1_pt1 | contig 13438 bp, 10 predicted proteins | sample 1674091 | NCBI WGS metagenome assembly OLZE01 (sample SAMEA103958143, study PRJEB25191) | human gut metagenome | biome: human-associated habitat [ENVO:00009003]; feature: intestine environment [ENVO:2100002]; material: feces | place: Germany | collected 2013/2015
ATAAGAATTTTAATTTCCAAAATAATCATTGAGTCCAAGAACCAGACCATCAGCCAGACTATTTAGTGTGGAATCACTGTGGTCAGAGCTTGCATTTCCAAGTTCCATATCAACAGACGGAATTGTACTATAAGAAGTCTGCGTCAGATCGATATTCATAGAACCATTTTGGTAAATGGTCATTCCTTCTGTACGAAGTCCCTCTACAAGAGAGGCCCCAAGTGCATCATGTTCCTGCCAGTGGGAAGCGACAGGTTCCATACTTTTCAGACCATTCGGCACAGAAATGTAGAAACAGCCTTTGTCATATCCCAATCCATCTCCATCCCAGTGGAGTGAGATGTGACAGTCAGCTACATTGTTACAGAGTACGGTGCGGGCAACGTTATCAAGCTGGACATCGTCGCTATTTCTTACCATAAGGACATCATATCCTTGAGCAAGCAGCTTATCTTTCAGAATCTGGGCCATCTGAAGTGTAACAGTGCTTTCAGCAGTTCCATCGTTAAATGTCATTCCCCCGGAAACTGCAGTCGCATAAATTGCACCCTGAGCAGTGCTTCCGCCGGTTGTCTTTGGAGAACCATCCGGGTGACACTGTGTCTTTACAGAAGCACCACCGGAAGTTCCATGTCCGGCATTCACGCCGACGACGATATCCTTGCGGTCAGAATCTGCAAGATAAATAGTAGCTGTTCCGGAATTGATTGCAGAAAAGTCTGCGTATTGCCAGGAAGGGTCAAAGCTGATCTCCTGTCCATTGCTGTAAAGAGCCGTTGCACCGGTCAGCAGTTCCTGCTGAGTTACAGATTCAGAAGCAGATGGGGTGGCGGCATCAGCAGAAGAAGTTTCATCTACAGTTTCATTTTCAGAATCTGATGAGATAGAAAAATCATCCGCTGTCTTGGGTGGTGCCTTAGTACCCTGCGCCTGCGCCGTGTCCGTACTGGATTTGTGCTGTATGCTACCGCATCCGGTCAGGCAGTAACATAGGAGAACGGCACAAGAGAATCGAAAAAATAGGTTTTTCAATTTCAATCTCCTTTATGATAAATATTACTGTTCTCATTGTATCATAATCATTTTCAAAATAGGGAAAATTCAGATAAAATTAAGGTTTCAAAAAGGAAAATATAATGTGAAAAAAATCAAGGAGATTGCAGAATCAATTTAATTGCGATAGACTACAAGAGAAAGAATATCACAATATACGAGGACAATATATATGGAAGAGAACCAGAAACAACAAGGCGGGAAAGAAGAAAAGAAGCAAGACAAAAAATCAGATAAAGATCAAGAGAAAAGGCTGTGGAAGATTTTCTGGTCAACCTTTTACTTAAGCGCGTTCACATTTGGTGGAGGTTATGTGATCGTCAGCCTGATGAAGAAAAAGTTCGTAGATGAATATCATTGGATCGAAGAAGAGGAGATGCTGGATCTTGTGGCGATCGCGCAGTCGGCACCGGGAGCAATCGCAGTGAACGGAGCAATCGTGATCGGATATAAACTGGCTGGAATTGCGGGGATTCTGACAGCAATTGCCGGGACAGTAATCCCACCATTTCTTATTATATCGATACTTTCTGCCGGTTATCAGGCATTTCGAAGTAACCAGATCATCAGCTTAATGCTCGAAGGAATGCAGGCCGGAGTGGGTGCCGTGATCGCATCTGTGACATATGACATGGATGCCGGAATCGTGAAGAAGAAAGATGCTTTGTCATACGTACTTATGGTTGGGGCATTTATAGCTTCCTGCATATTTGAGGTAAATGTAGTCTATGTGATTCTGATCTGTGGAATTGTCGGAGTACTCCGCGCATTAATTGAGAAAAAGATCACGAAGAAAGGAAGTGAAGAGAAATGATTTATTTGAAATTATTTTTTAGCTTCCTTCAGATTGGACTGTTCAGCTTTGGCGGCGGTTATGCGGCGATGCCTCTGATTCAAGAACAGGTAGTGTCGCAGCACGACTGGCTTACGATGACAGAATTCACAGATTTGATCACGATTTCCCAGATGACACCTGGGCCGATTGCGATCAATGCGGCAACATTTGTCGGCAGCAAGATTGCGGGAATTCCGGGATCTGTTGCGGCGACTTGTGGGTGCATTCTGCCGTCTTGTATTATCGTAACTTTGATCGCATGGTTTTATTTAAGATATAAGAAAATGAAAATGTTCCAGAGTGTACTGGAATCACTAAGACCTGCAGTTGTCGCACTGATCGCATCTGCAGGAATTGCAATTCTGCACACTGCATTCTGGGCAGATGGAATTGTGCAGTTTGCGGCGACAAAATGGTCTATGGTAGTGATCTTTGGAATCTGTCTGTTACTGCTTCGTAAGACAAAATTGAATCCGGTGGTTGTGATGGCACTTGCCGGAGTGATGAACGTGGCAGTAAGATATGCAGCCGGATAAAATAGCGAATCCATGCAGGTTCCGGTAAAGAAATGTGAAAAGGTGAAAAATATGCAGACTTATGTGGAAAACATTTCAAAGTTCATGGTATATTGTGAATAACTTTCATGGTATACTGTACATACGTTGTAAAGATAAGAACAGGAGGAACATAATGGCACGATATCTTTTAATGAATAAGAACACACCGGTTTTAGAATTTGATTATGATCTGGAAGTTCATGCGGTTATGAAAATCCTGGAAGTTCATGACGCTCGGTATGCGCCACCGTCAACAGTAGATCAAAAAGGAAATGTGACGAAGAAAGCCTTGAATGCCTGGTGGAAGGGAAGAGCAATTCCGGCATCAAGAAATCAGATCCAACAGGTTTTGGATTGTCTGGATCTCGACAGTACTCTTGCATTAGCAGAGAAAAACTTTGGACTGTCTTTGTCAGATCGCTATTGGATCAATGATACAGCAGCACCACAGCAGTGGAAAGATATCAATTTTTTTGATAATAATTTTACAGATGATCTTGGAATACTGACACTCGGACAGCAGTCGTCAGGACATCCGAATCTCATGTCACCGAACTCCACTTTGGGAGGAGATTTGAACAAGAAATGGAAGATTGTAAATGTCGAGCGGATTCTTCTGAAGACAGGATCTGCATTGTTCCGTCAGGAAGTGCAGAATGAGGTCGCAGCGACGGTGCTTCATCAACAGCTTCTAGAGAAAGAAGATTATGTTCCATATTTTTTGCACCAAGAAGGAAGGTCAACGTATTCTGCATGTAAAAATATGCTTGGCGAGAACGAGGAACTTATAACAGCATATGATGTGCTTTGCAATAAGAAGAAACCATCCTCTATGAATGACTACCAATTTCTGTTATCTGTTTATCAGGAGCTTGGATTAAAAAATGCGGAAGAAATGCTTACAAAGATGTTTGTCTGTGATTATATTCTTGCAAATGAAGACAGACATTGGAGAAATTTTGGTGTAATCCGTAATGTTGAGACATTAGAATATACAAGAGTGGCACCAATCTTTGACAGTGGGACCTGTCTCTGGTGCAGGGCAGAGATGCTTGAACTGCCGTCAGATTATTCTTATGTTGCAAAGCCGTTTGGAAATAACGGAATGAGTCCGGACAGACAATTGGAATTGTTTCATCAGTTCGATTGGTTTGATGAACAGAAGTTGGATGGAACGGTGGATAAGATTATGGAAATTCTCAGAACAAATGAGAATATTTCAGAGAAGCGTCTTAGAAATATACAGTCAGGTCTGGAAAATAATATAGAAAATATATGTGAATATACAAGGAGAGAGAAATGAGCGAACAGAACAATCAGAATATCCAGGAATCACAGACACCGCATAAGCGTCGTGTGAGATACAAAGGAAAATACCCGAAGAAATTCGAGGAGAAATATAAAGAGTTACAGCCGGAGAAATATCAGGACACAATCGCGCATGTAATCCAGAAGGGAAACACTCCTGCCGGAATGCACATTTCTATCATGGTAAATGAGATCCTGGATTTTCTGAAGATCCAGCCGGGCGAGACTGGGTTTGATGCGACACTCGGATACGGTGGACATACGAAAGCAATGCTTGAGTGTCTGAAAGGCAAGGGGCACATCTATGCAACAGATGTTGACCCGGAAGAGTCTGCAAAGACAAGGAAACGTCTGTCAGATCAGGGGTTCGGAGAAGACATTTTAAGTATCCGTCTGCAGAACTTCTGCACGATCGATGAGATTGCAAAAGAAGTTGGCGGATTTGATTTTATCCTTGCGGACCTCGGAGTTTCCTCCATGCAGATCGACAATCCGAAGAGAGGATTTTCCTTCAAAGTTGACGGACCGCTGGATCTGCGATTGAACCAGGAGAAAGGCATCAGCGCGGCGGAGCGCCTGGATAACATTTCCGAGGAAGAACTCGCCGGAATGCTTTATGAAAATTCAGACGAGCCATACTGCGAAGAACTGGCGAAAGCAATTACAAATGAGATTCGCAGAGGCAATCGCATCGATACAACAACAAAGCTTAGAAATGTGATCGAGAAGACTTTGGATTTCCTTCCAAATAATAAAGAAAAGAAGGATATTATCAAGAAGACTTGCCAAAGAACATTCCAGGCACTTCGTATTGATGTCAATAATGAGTTCGAAGTACTGTACGAATTCATGGAGAAGCTTCCGGGAGCGTTGAAACCGGGTGGAAGAGTAGCGATTCTTACCTTCCATTCAGGCGAGGATAAGCTTGTAAAGAAAGCACTCAAAGCAGGATATAAAGAAGGAATCTATTCCGAATATGCAAGAGACGTGGTACGTCCGTCAGCACAGGAATGCGCGCAGAACGGAAGAGCAAGATCCACGAAGATGCGCTGGGCTGTGAAGGCAGAATAGTTGACTTCAATATAATGAAATGTTATAGTTAGTCAGAAATAATAGCGTTCGGTGCTGTTTGATCAGGGAATATATTTCCATATCCTGATCGAAACAGGTAAAAGGGAAACAGGTGCAAGACCTGTACGAACTCGTCACTGTGAGCAGAGAAGCGGTCTTCTTAGAAATTAGATTTCAGAAGACCGCTCCTATACAGACAAGTGTGGAGAGTCCGCACATCCACTGGGAGACCGGGAAGGTGTTCTGTATAGAAGATCTGTAAGTCAGGAAACCTGCCGGCCGCTGGTGCGGGGAATATAAGGATTCCAGATCACGAGTAATTGATTGTACCGAAAGAACCATTCTTACTGTTCGCATTACGTGTGACCAGCAATCATTCATTCGAGTCAGGGTAATTCTATCCATTTTTCGCATTTTATAATTCACAGCTTATGAGGAGACAAAAAAGAAATGAAAAATAAGAGCAGATGGCTTGCGCTTATGCTGACAGGTTCTATGATGATTTCACCATTGTCTTATACAAGAACATATGCGGCAGAAAATGAGCAGCAATATGAGACAAATTTACAGGGAACTGTTGAGGTGGAAGAAGCTGATCCAGATAAGAAACAAGATGAGAGTCAGACAGAAGACGCAGGAAATGTTAAAGAAGATAAAAGAAATGACGATTTAACGAAAGAAGATCAGAAAGAGGAATCTGATAAAGTTGATAATTCTTCGGATAAATCAGATAATCAGAATTCAATCGAAGCAGAAACAAAACCAAATTTAGAGAATAACTCAGAAAATAATTCAGAAAACAACTTAGAAAATAACTCAGAAGAGAAAGATATAGAAACCACTGGGAAAAATTCAGGCACAACTGTCTTAGATCAGGTTGCGGACGAAAAAGCTGATAATAAGGATATACAGATAAAAGATGAGACAGGTAAATCAGAATCTTCTACAGATTCTAACGATTCTACGAATACTCCGGAACCGGAACTTCCGCCACTGCAGGAGGCTCCTTCTGTAACAGGAGAATCTGTGAAGGTAGTAAAAGAAAACGCCGAAGAGTTCGCAATGTTCAAGGTCAGCAAGTCAACAGTTACGAAAAAAGATGGTGAGCTTGAAATTACAATTAAGACAGAAAAAGCACATTATGATGCACTTTATCTTGGCTCTAAAGATGACCTTCTGAAGTCTTCCATAATTGAAGGAACAAAGACAGAAGATGGAGGAATGACATTTACTTTTAAAGTGCCGCAGGCGCAGGCAGGACAGACAATTCCGGTATCTTTGAGAAGATCAAAAAAGCAAACTTGGTATGATACGATGTATCTGTGGATGTATATCCCAACTCCAGAAGAAACATCAACACCAGAACCATCACCGGAACCAACTCCATCACCGAATCCAATGCCTAATCCAGAGCCAACTCCAACTCCGACACCGGAAGCAACAGTAGCCAACGGAATCTACAGCATGGACGTAGTTTCCAGTTCTTCTATGTTTAAAGTAGTGGATTGTATCTTGACAGCGAAAGACGGAAAAATGAGTGCCGTGCTTACATTAAGCGGAACCGGTTACGGCTATCTGTATATGGGAACAAAGGAAGAGGCTACAAGCGCAGATCAGTCATCCTGGATTCCCTATCAGGTAAATGAAGAAGGAAAATATACTTATACTGTTCCGGTAGAAGCATTAGATAAAGAACTCGCGGTAGCAGCCTATTCCATTAAAAAAGGAATCTGGTATGACAGAACGCTGACTTTCCAGTCAGAGACAATGAAGAAGATTGCCGATCTTAATTCCACAGATTCTAATAATAAAGGCGATTCCGGAAATACAGGAAACAATGGAAACACAGGAAATTCCGGAACTACTGGTGGTTCCAACAATACAGGTAATACAGGAACAAACAATTCTGCTTTCCCAGGCGGTTCTGTACCTGGAACTAATTCAGGAAAAACAGATGGAAACGACGGAAAAGCAGATAATGTATCAAAATACGAATCCGATACAAGTGGCTCTACTTCTCATGTAGACAGTGGAACAACACTGAAAGACGGTGTATATACTCCGGACCGTTTTACCTGGTCAGGCGGAACAGGTAAGGTTCAGATTACTTGTAATAAAGTGACGATCCAGAATGGACAGGCTTATGCAACACTCGTGTTCAGCAGTGATCATTATCAGTATGTGAAAGCGAACGGAAATAAGTATTACACAACAAAGGGCGGCGGATCAGCGACAGCTGTTATCCCGGTTGCGTTGAATCAGAACAATAAGATTATTGGAATGACAGATAAAATGTCTGTCGCACATGAGATAGAATATACGATTTTCATTTATCTTGCAGCGGCGAATGGAGGAACATCTGCAAACGGAACAGATGCTTCAACAAGCAATAACCAGAAGCTGGATGAACAAGCACCTGAAATCATAGGTTTGGAATATCAGTCAGAGACAAAGCTTGACTATGCAGAATATTTCAAGATTTATCATTATGATCAGGGAATCGTACTTCTTGAGATCGACATGACGAAAGATACAGCCAGAGATCCGGAGAAAGCAGAGGATAAGAAATCAGAAGCGGATAATTCGGACTCAGAAAAATCTTCTAAGAAAAAAGTTGCATCTGTCACAATTAACAGATCTGAGGATGCAAAGTCAGCAGATACCAAGAAATCTGATACCGACAGCAAGTCAGATGCTTCTGTCGAGGAATCCGCAGCTTCGGATAACAACGGCACAAGCGAACAGGATCTGGCAGCAGAGCTTTACAAAGGAAATGTTGTGAAATATCTGATCGTTCCGGAGGATGTGGAAGTTCCGGTTGGCCTTGAGCAGGATATGATCATTGTGAAAAAACCGACAGATCATACTTATGCAGAGTCTGATGAGATTCTGAATATGATGAAAGACTTAGATCTTCTCGATAATGTTGCAGCAGTTGGAATGAAGAGCAAAGACTGTACAGTATCCGAGATTGCTGATAAGATGAAAGTAAAAGACGGTGAGAAGAATGCTGAAGTTGCATATGCAGGAACAGCGGACAAACTGAAGTTGAAGAACCTTGTGAAGAGTGAAGTGAATCTTGCATTGTTTACAGGAGATATCCTTCCGGGTGCGAAATCAGAAGAAACCGAAGTAGAAGCAAAAGATACTGACAAGAAAGACAGTAAGGATACAGAAGAGACGTTGACTTTGGAAGAGCAGACGGAGCAGTTTGAGGAGTTGACAGAGAAGCTTGCGACACTTGGAATTCCGGTACTCGTTGATCGTTCTTCCGAGGAAAAGACAGAACTTGGAAAGCAGGAGTGGATCAAGGTTTACGGTGTTCTCTACGGATGTGAAGAGCTGACGAACGAGAAGTTTGATGCGGCAGTAGCAGCGGCAGAGAAATAGGAGAGAAAAATAGAATGAAGATAAGAAGATGCAGAATCACAGCGTTAATGCTTTCAGCTGCACTTCTGCTCGGAGGCTGCGGTTCTACCGCAGCCTCCGGTGGAAACAGCGGTAATAATTCAGCAGGTACAGATGTAACAAAGGATAAGACCAAAGATGCAGCCGACAAGACAAAAAAAGCACCGGAGATCGAAGGGCTTACCTATGAAGCTACAATGGATCTGACTTACGCGACAGAATTCGATGTATACTATTATAAGGACGGATATAAGTTGATCGATGTCCATGAAGATAAGCAATATCTGATTGTTCCGGAAGGTGAAGAAGAACCGGAAAATCTGGCGGATGATATTGTTGTGATCCGGCAGCCGACAGAGAATATTTATATGGCGGCGACAGCATCCATGTCTCTGTTTGATGCAATTGGCGGAATTGACAAGGTGAAATTCTCCGGGCTTGAGGTTTCCGGCTGGTATGTAGAGAGTGCAAAGGAAGCAATGGAATCCGGAGCGATGACATTTGCGGGAAAATACAGCGAACCGGATTATGAGACTCTCGTTGACGGAGACTGTGATCTGGCAATTGAATCAACGATGATCCTTCACACACCGAAGGTGCAGGAAATGATCGAAGACCTTGGAATTCCAGTATTTGTGGATTATTCGAGTTACGAGTCACATCCGCTTGGAAGAACCGAGTGGGTGAAGCTTTACGGAGCACTTCTGAATAAAGAGGAAGAAGCGGACACATTTTTTGACCGGCAGGCTCAGGTGATCGAAGAGCTGAAAGGTTTCGAGAACACGGAAAAGACGGTTGCTTATTTCTATGTGAGTACAGATGGTTCAATCGTTGTGAGAAAATCGGATGATTATATTCCATCAATGATCGAAATCGCAGGTGGAAGATATGCGTTCAAAGATCTGAAGAATCCGGACAGCAACGCACCTTCTGTTAAATTGACGATGGAAGAATTCTATGCGACAGCGGTGGATGCGGATTATCTGATTTACAACGGAACAATCGACGGACAGGTAAATAGTATCAGCGAACTGGAAGCAAAGAACGAATTGTTCTCCGAATTCAAGGCAGTGAAAGATGGAAATGTCTGGTATACCGGAAAGAACTTGTATCAGGCAACCGATACCGTCGGAGAGCTGATCAAAGATATGCATCTGATGCTGACAGACGGTGATGCATTTCAGATGACATTTCTTGAAAAAATGGAGTAGAAGAATGGAGCAGACAAGTTTTCATCAGGAAAATTTCAGACGGCGCACAAGATACACAGTAGTATTTCTGATTCTTGCAGCAGTATTCTGTGTTGTGACAGTGCTAAATATCAATACTGGAAATGTTCATATTCCGGTGCCGAAGATTCTGCGTATTCTCTTTCTGAAAGAAGGAGCAGCGACAGAGTACAATATTATATGGAAGATTCGTCTTCCGAGAATTCTGATGGCGGCACTGCTTGGTGGTGCATTATCTCTTTCAGGCTTTTTGCTGCAGACATTTTTTTCCAATCCAATCGCCGGACCTTTCGTTCTCGGAATTTCTTCCGGAGCGAAAATGGTCGTGGCACTTACAATGATCGTATATTTGAAATATATCGGCAGATTTTCTTCGTACACGCTGATTCTTGCAGCATTTATCGGATCACTGATCTCGACGGGATTTATACTTCTGATGTCGAAAAAAGTGCAGCATATGGCATCTCTTCTTGTTGGGGGAATCATGATCGGATATATCTGTTCGGCTATCACGGATTTTGTTGTGACATTTGCGGATGATTCTGATATTGTGAATCTGCACGGATGGTCACAGGGAAGTTTTTCTGGAATGAGCTGGAGCAATATTCGTGTGGCAGCAGTGGTTGTCGGACTTGCGGTGCTGTTTACATTTTTCTTATCTAAGCCGATCAGTGCGTATCAGCTGGGAGAAGCATACGCGCAGAGCATGGGCGTGAATATTAAGACATTTCGCGTGATTTTGATCTTGCTTTCCAGTATTCTGTCAGCGTGTGTGACAGCATTTGCGGGACCGATTTCCTTCGTGGGAATCGCAGTTCCGTTTCTTGCAAGGAAAGCATTTGGCACGTCAAAACCGATCGTGGTCATACCGGGAACGTTCTTTATGGGAGCTGTGTTCTGTATGATCTGCGACCTGATCGCACGAATGGCGCTGGCACCGGTGGAATTGAATATCAGTACGGTAACTTCTATTCTGGGTGCACCGATCGTTATCTATATGATGATACCGAAGGGAGGAAGAAAATAAGATGGCAGATTATTATTTTCAAATGAAAGACCTGTCGGTAGGTTATAATGGAAACTCCCTGATCCGTGATATTAATATCGGGATCAACAAGGGGGAGATCGTGACTTTGATCGGTCCGAATGGTTCGGGAAAGTCAACGATTTTGAAAAGTATTACAAGACAGTTGAAAGTCGTTGGAGGGAATGTATTTTTTGACGATACTTCTCTTCTGAAACTGCCGTACAAAGAGCTTGCGTCTAAGATGGCGGTCGTGTTGACGGATCGGATCAAGACAGAGTTGATGACATGTCATGATATTGTGGCGACCGGACGTTATCCTTATACGGGACGACTTGGGATTCTGACGCAGGAAGATGAACGGCTGGTGGAAGAAGCAATGCAGGCAGTTCATGCGCAGGAGCTTGGCAACCGTGATTTTAATGCGATCAGTGACGGTCAGAAGCAACGTGTTCTGTTGGCGAGAGCAATCTGTCAGGATCCGGATGTGATCGTTCTGGATGAGCCAACTTCATTTCTGGATGTGAAATATAAGCTGGAACTGTTGTCTATTCTTGAGAGGATGGCACGTCAGAAGAAGATTACGGTGATCATGTCTCTTCATGAAATCGATCTGGCACAGAAGATTTCGGACAAGATCATCTGTGTCAAAGGCGAGACGATTTCACATTACGGAAGTCCGGAGAAAGTGTTCACAGAAGAAATCATTCGGGAATTGTATGGAATCAATAATGGATATTTTGACCCACTTTTTGGAAGTATTGAACTTCCTGCGCCGGAGGGGGAGCCGGAAGTGTTCGTGATCTCTTCCGGTGGAACTGGAATCCCGGTTTATCGTCGGCTTCAGAAGGAACACATTCCGTTTGCAGCAGGTATTTTATATGAAAATGATATGGATTACCGGCTGGCCAGATTACTTGCGGCAGAAGTGATCACGGAAGAACCGTTTGAGGAGATTCGGGAAGAAACGCTTCAGAAAGCATTTGTGACAATGGGAAAATGTAAGCGCGTGATCAATGCCGGAGTAAAGATCGGTGCGTGGAACAAAGGGATTGAGAAGTTGCTTGAGAGAGCGGAAAAAGAAGGGAAATTATAAGAAAGAGTCACGTTAATGCTTAAAATTAATGTTTTAAAGCATTAACGTGACTCTTTTTGTTGCTATTCACTGTGTCGAATGGTAGAATAGAAACAATGACGACCTGTGAAAGGAAGTTATGTATAAAGAAAACAAGAGAAACTAACAGCGGAGGCTGTTAAATGAGTGGAGGAATTCTATGAGCAACAAAGGACAATCAGGAAAGCGAGCAAGCTTCTCGGGTAAGATCGGGTATGTGCTTGCAGTTGCGGGCTCAGCAGTCGGCCTGGGAAATATCTGGAGATTCCCGTATTTGGCTGCGAAGTACGGTGGAGGAATCTTTCTTCTCGTGTATTTGATTTTGACAGTAACTTTTGGATATGTTTTGATCATGTCAGAGACAGCACTTGGACGAATGACAAGAAAAAGTCCTGTCGGAGCATATCAGACTTTCGGTAAGACGAAATCATTCAAGATCGGTGGATGGCTCAACGCAGTGATCCCGATGTTGATCGTACCTTATTATAGTTCAATTGGTGGGTGGGTTATTAAGTATCTGGTAGAGTATCTGAGAGGAAATGTGCAGACCGTTGCACAGGATGGATATTTTACAGAATTTATTTCAGATTCTTTCCAGGTAGAAGCATGGTTTATCGTATTTGCCGTTCTTGTATTCTGCGTTATCCTTGCAGGAGTTGAGAATGGAGTAGAACGTGTTTCTAAGATCATGATGCCGATTCTGGTTATCCTTGCGATAATCGTTGCAATTTATTCTGTGACAAGACCGGGTGCGATCGAAGGTGTGAAATACTTCCTGATCCCAAATCCGAAGCATTTCTCTGCAATGACAGTTGTTGCAGCGATGGGACAGATGTTCTATTCTCTGTCAATTGCTATGGGTATTTTGGTCACATTTGGCTCTTACATGAAAAAAGACACGTCCATCGAAGATTCGACAAGGAATGTTGAAGTATTTGATACTGCAATTGCAATTATGGCTGGTCTGATGATTATTCCGGCTGTATTTGCATTCTCAGGTGGAGATCCGGATACGCTGCAGGCAGGTCCGTCATTAATGTTTATTACAATTCCAAAGGTATTTGATAGCATGGGATTTGGAACGTTTGCAGGAATCCTGTTCTTTTTACTTGTATTTTGATTGAATGGAGGGATAAACACTATGAATATTTACGGATATGTACGGGTATCCAGCACAGACCAGAACGAGGATCGCCAGATGGTCGCTCTGCGGGAAGTAGATGTACCCGAAAAGAATATTTTTATGGATAAGCAGTCTGGCAAGGACTTTGACCGTCCAAATTACAAAAAGCTGGTACGGAAACTGAAAGCCGGGGATCTGCTTTATATTCTCAGCATTGACCGCTTGGGGCGAAACTATGAAGAAATCCAGAAGCAATGGCGTGTACTGACCAAAGAAATCGGTATCGACATTTGCGTGCTGGATATGCCGCTGCTGGACACCCGCAACGGTAAAGACCTGATGGGAACTTTTATTGCAGACCTTGTACTGCAAATTCTGTCCTTTGTGGCACAAAGTGAGCGTGAGAATATCAAGAAGCGGCAAGCCGAAGGGATCGCTGCAGCGAAGGCAAAAGGCATCAAATTCGGCAGACCCGAAAAGGCTGTACCCGACGATTTTGGAAAAATCGTGAAAGCATGGGAGCAAAAGAAGCTGTCGCTGGCAGAGGTTTTGAAGCAATGCAATATGAGCGAAGCTACTTTTTACCGTAGATTGCGGGAATACAGACTACTGCAAGCCAAGAAAAAAGTGTGATTTAACGACTTGCGGCTATCAGAAGGTGTACCTTTTGACAAACCTCTCCCCAAAATACTTAGTGAAACAGAGAGGTTATAATT
>OLZE01001238.1_pt1 | contig 13358 bp, 10 predicted proteins | sample 1674091 | NCBI WGS metagenome assembly OLZE01 (sample SAMEA103958143, study PRJEB25191) | human gut metagenome | biome: human-associated habitat [ENVO:00009003]; feature: intestine environment [ENVO:2100002]; material: feces | place: Germany | collected 2013/2015
TGAAAACCGACTGGGTGAAAGGAACCGGGATACGCTGGTGACGTATCAGTTAACACGTCTCTATCCTTATAGTGGTAAAGTGATTTATACCCGTGAAATAAATATCCCTGAGAGTTTCCGGGGTAAGAAACTGTTTTTGATGATGGAGCGTACCAAACCAAGTACTGTGTGGGTAGATGGTGACAGTATCGGTAGCTATGGTCATCTGTATGCGCCTCACCGGTATGAGCTGCCTGCCCTGGCAGTAGGAAAGCATCAGCTGAAAATCAGGATCGATAATTCACCGACTTCTGTCCCTAAAGAAATACAGGGCTCTCATGCCTGGACAGATGCTACGCAAACGAATTGGAACGGCATTCTGGGAGAATTTTATATCGAAGCAGTTCCGGTTTCTTATATCCAGTCGGTGCAGGTATATCCGGAAGTGGATAAGAAACAAGCATTAGTTATAGTGGAAGTCGATGCGGACAAAGACGGAAAAGCGATACTGGATGTCGATGGATATGCCTGGAATACTTCTGAAACACATACCTTGTCTCCCCAGCAACTTGCCGTGCGATTGAAGAAAGGACGAAATCGGATTAAGCTTCCTGTGAATATGGGTGATAAACCATTACTGTGGAGTGAATTTCATCCCGCACTTTACAAACTGAACATTACGCTCCGTGCCGGGAAAAAACGGGATAGCCGAATGGTAGATTTCGGTATGCGCAAGTTTGAAGTGGAGGGTACGCAATTTGTGATAAATGGTTATAAAACTTTTTTGCGTGGGAAACATGATGCCTGTGTTTTTCCCCTGACCGGTTACGGTCCGATGGATGTAGCGTCCTGGCAACGTGTATTCCGCGTGGCTAAACAATACGGTATTAATCATTATCGCTGTCATTCTTTCACTCCGCCGCGTGCTGCGCTGGAGGCTGCCGATATAGAAGGTATCTATTATCAGATAGAGTTGCCTTTGTGGGGGTATATCAAGCGTGAAAATACGGTCCTGAACGATTTTCTGAAAAGGGAAGGGGACATGTTGCTGGAACACTTTGGGAATCATCCTTCATTTATGATGCTGGGTTTGGGTAATGAACTGGATGCGGAGATAGATGTAGTGCGTGAATGGCTCGATGATTTCCGTAATCAGGATAATCGTCATTTGTATTGCTTCGGTTCCAATAATAACCTTGGTTGGAAAGGTCCGCAGGATGGAGAAGATTTCTTTGTGACCTGCCGTGTAGGTGGTGGAGACGGATATACGACTCATGTACGTACTTCCTTTGCGTACGTAGATGCTGAGAAGGGTGGCATTTTGAATAATACGCGTCCGGCTACGGATAAAGACTATTCCGGTGCCATTGCGCACTGTCCCCGTCCTGTAGTGGGGCATGAAAACTGTCAGTTTCAAATCTATCCCGATTACGGTCAGATAGAGAAATATACCGGGGTGCTTCATCCTTATAATCTTGAGATTTTTCGTGATCGTCTGAAAGAGAACCATCTTTCTTCTCAGGCAAAAATTTTTCACCAGGCTACCGGACACTTTTCCATTGAATGTTACAAGGCAGATATGGAATATGCTTTCCGTACTCCCGGTTTTGGTGGCTTCCAGTTGCTCGATTTGCAGGATTATCCCGGACAAGGTTCCGCATTAGTGGGGATTCTGGATGCTTTTATGGATAGTAAAGGTATCGTTGCCCCCGAAACTTTTTATGGTTTCTGTGCACCCCTTGTTCCTTTGGCATTGATGAAGGATCATTGTTGGCTGAATACTCAGCCGCTTCACATAGATGTTGCTCTTTCTAATTATGTGGAAGGCGATTGGAATGAGCCTGTTCGCTGGAGTTTAGTATCTGATAATGGGGTATGGAAACGTGATGGAGTACTCATGGCCTCCATTCCTCAGGGCAAAGTAGGAAAGGCGGGCAGTATTGATCTTTCACTTTCCGGACTGAAAGAAGCCCAACGCCTGACTCTGACATTGACCACCGGTAAGTATCGCAACTATTATCATCTTTGGGTATATCCTGATGAAACTGCCGAGTCGGAAGGTTCTGTTCATGTGGCTTCTTTCCTGAACGATGATCTGCGAAAAAGGTTGGAAAGCGGAGCGTCCGTTCTGTTGATTTCCGATCATGATAGTATCGTAGCACAGAGTGTTGGAGGAATGTTTACCCCTGATTACTGGAATTACTCTATGTTTAAGACTATTTCGGAAAATGCCGGAAAAGAAGTTTCTCCCGGTACACTTTCCATATTGACTGATCCCGGACATCCGTTATTGAAATACTTTCCGACTGAATGTCACAGTGATTGGCAATGGTGGAGTATTACCCGTAATTCCCGTCCCATGATACTGAATGCAACCCGTGGTGAGTATCGTCCGCTTATTCAGGTGGTCGATAACATTGAGCGCAACCATAAACTGGGACTGGTCTTTGAATTTGCTGTAGGAAAGGGAAAGCTGTTAGTTTGCATGACCGATCTGCAAGCCATTGCAGGGACACCTGAAGGCAATCAGTTTCGTACATCCTTGCTTCGGTATATGAAGTCTGATGCTTTTCACCCTACCGAACAGTTGGCCTGGAAAGAACTGGACGCACTCTTCCATACCGATATCAATCAAAGACAGATTATTGGGGTGAAGAATGAGTCGGATTATACAGTAGGAGGGGAATAGAACGAAGAGTTCTGAAACAAAATGTTCGCAATTTAGTGAACATTTTGTTTTAAATCTCTATCTTTGCAACGAACAAACTACTGCTTATGTTAGTTACATTTGATAAAGAATATCTCAAGGAACTCTATGTGTCCGGTAAATGTAGTGATAAGAAACATCGTTTTCAGCCGGATGTGATAAAACGATATGCGAGATGTATCTATCGTCTGGAAGAGATCAATAGGGAAGAAGATTTATATAAAATAAATTCTCTTAATTATGAAGTTCTTCAGGGAGATAAAAAGGGTATTTCATCAATAAGAGTGACTGATAAATATCGTATTGAATTTACTATTTCGACAATGCCGAATATTGATGAATGTATTGTCAGAGTATGTAATATATTAGAATTGTCTAACCAATATAAATAAGTAGAATATGACTATGGTTGCAAATAAATTAACACCTTTCTATCCCATTCATCCCGGTGAAATATTAAAAGACGAAGTTGAATACCGGAAGATTTCTCAGCGCGCCTTGGCACGCCAGATGGGAATTTCGTATTCACAGTTGAATGAGGTGCTGAACGGTAAGCGCCCGGTTAATACGGAACTTGCTTTGCTTTTTGAAGCAGCTTTGGGGCTTGATCCTGAAATGTTGCTCAATATGCAGACGCGATATAATATGCAGGTGGCGCGTGCCGATCAGCGCACGCAAGATCGCTGGAATGAAGTACGTAAGTTGTGTGCATCGTTCCTTTGATGCACACAACTGTATCTGTTATCAGAGGATTTATTCCACATACAGTACCAACCCTTTCAGGTATTCTCCTTCGGGGTGGTAAATACTTACCGGATGGTCAGCCGGTTGTGTCAGTTGGTGCAGAATACGCACACTGCGACCTGACATTGCGGCAGCCGTAAAGACCGCTGTGCGGAAGTTTTCTTTGCTGACAGCTTGTGAGCAGGAGAAAGTGAATAGAATGCCGCCCGGTTTGATCTTTTCGAAAGCTTTCACATTCAGCTTGCGGTAACCTTGCAGCGCATTGCGCAGGGCATCGCGATGTTTGGCAAATGCGGGTGGATCCAGAACTATCAGGTCGTACTGGTCGCCCATACGATCCAGGTATTTGAAAGCATCTTCGGCAAAAGCGGCATGGCGGGTGTCACCGGGGAAATTCAGTTCTATATTCTTGTTCGTGAGGTCAATAGCCTTGGCGGAACTGTCTACAGAATGTACCAGTTCGGCATTACCACGCATACCATAAACAGAGAAGCCACCGGTATAACAGAACATATTCAGCACAGAACGTCCGTTAGCATAGCGTTCCAGCAGTGCGCGGTTCTCGCGTTGATCCACGAAGAAGCCCGTCTTTTGTCCTTTCAGCCAGTCGATATGGAATTTTAAGCCATATTCCATTGCCACATTATCTGTGCTACCACCTTTCAGGAAGCCATTCTCAGGGTAGAGGTCGGCTTTGAAGGGGAGAGTCGTTTCTGATTTATAATAGATATTCTCTATTTTATCACCCATCACTTCACTCAGGGCATTGGCTATTTCCATGCGGTCGAGGTGCATACCGGCAGAGTGTGCTTGCATTACGGCCGTGCGGGCATAAATATCAATGATCAAGCCGGGAAGGTTATCTCCCTCGCCATGTACCAGTCTGTAAGTGTTGTTAGTCGGATTTTCAGCAATACCAATACTGCGACGCATCTCATAGGCAATACTGAGTTTGCGTTTCCAAAAATCAGAATCAATAGCTTCATCCTGATGAAAAGAAAGCACGCGCACGGCGATGCTGCCTATTTGGAAATGTCCCTTGGCTATGAATTCCTTCTTGGAAGTGTAGATTTCAACTACTTCACCTTCTTCGGGTTCACCGTCGAAATGAGCGATGGCACCTGAAAATACCCAGGGATGGAAACGTTTTAATGACTCTTCTTTGCCGGATTTGAGATATACTTTGTACATGCGATTAGTGATTAGCGATTATGGGTTAGTGATTAATGATTCTTGGTTGGTAAGCGGTTCATCCGGTTCCAATTCATAGTCACCGGTAACTTTTAATTCCTGTAATCGGTTGTATATGTTGAGGCATGCCCATGCATCGGTGGCTGCATACTGCTTTTGAGGTTCGGTCAGATGCTCAGCTTCCCAGTTGGAGAGACGTTGTGATTTGGATATTTTCTCACCGAACAGGATACCATAGATTTTTTGCAGACTCTTGTCCTGTATGCCGAACATACGGACATATTCTTGCAACTCGATGCAGGAATGTTGTTCAAAAGGAGCGCGCTTGTGCAGCATCATAAAGTCGTCACGCAGCGAAAGGCCGACTTTGGTAACTGACGGACTTTCCAGCAATGAAATAATCGGAAGCGTCAGGCCGGTAAGGTTCAGGCGGAAAAGGAAGCAGTCTTCTTCAGAGGATACTTGCAGTAAGGCTACCTTATGTGATTGCCCTTTGGTGAATGACGGGCGGGTTTCGCTGTCAATTCCCAACAGAGAATACTTCTTAAGATAAGTCACTGCTTTTTCCGCTTCCCAGGGGGTTTGTACAAGATGTATTCGTCCCGGAAAGAGTACTTTGGGCATCTCTTTGATATCTTCCTTTTTAATCGTTTTTTTAATAACCATAATTTAAGTCTTTAGTCGTGATGGTGATGTCCATGACAGTGGCAATCATCATCATCGCAGTCATCTTCTTCCGGTTCGTCTTCTTCAGACTGGCGGTATTTTACGTCGTGCAATGCGCGAAGTGTGTTTACAAGGGTTTGCCCCCAGTATTCTTTGAACTGTTCCTGACAGATAGCCAGGGAGTCGTTCATTGTTTCGTTCAATCCCAACTGGAAGACGAAAATGAAATCTTTGATGGCCTGGTAAATATCTGCCAGGTCTTCGGAAATATTCTTCTTGATAGGCTGGTCGCTATAAACCATATCTTGTATGAACACGTCCAGATAGTCATCTTTTTCGGCAAGAATCCCGGCAAGGTTGATGCGGAGCACTTCATACGTTTCTTCCGTTACGTAGCTTTCAGGAGCGTCGTCGCCTATTATTTCTGTTTCGGGCAACATGGCCGCCTTGAGGTAGAGCAACGGAAGTATCTTTAATGAGGTATCGACAAATGTGTCACGTTTCATCGTTTCCGCCTGCTCTAGGAATTTGCAGAATTCAGCAGCTACGGTGACGAATTCCACTACATTACGGTCGAATATCACTTGGCTTTCTTTTTTCATATATACTCGGTTTGAAACGCAAAGATAGTGTAAACCGAGTGCAGTAGCAAATTTATTTGCATTTTACTGAAATGCCGTTTCATTTATTATTACGTGATATTCCGTTCCCCGGTTTCTTCTCCGGCTACTGATTCCAAGTTTGCGAAGTGCACGCCCGAAGTACGCGACTTTGTTGATGGCTAATCGGTCTTTGGTCTTTTTCTGGAGAAAAGAAAGTATTTCCATCGGTGTCATCCACGTTCCTTCGTCTTCTGTTTGTGCCGCCTGGAAGTGGCATAGGAAGAGTTGTTCCAATGGAGTAGGTTGTTCAAACTCTTGATTGCTCTGCTTCAGAATGGCTTCGTCGGTGTCGTCCAGCCAGTAGCGTTCACCTTGCGAAATGGCAGTCATGGCCTGGGCATAGAGTTGGCGGTAGTTGATGGTGACGTTGGTGTTGATGGGACCGGTTACTTCGATACAGATGAAGCGGCGACTGCCGCTGGGATCGGTCAGCAAGTCTTTTTGATTGCTGGTGCCTATGAAGGAGGCGTAGCGGCGTATCTCCTGAATGGCGGTTCCATAAGGTTTTCGCAGGTTGGCTACGGGTTTTTGCAACAGATGTTTCAGGAAACCTTGCTGGCTGACGCTGATCTGGTCGAACTCGTCGATGTTGATCAGAAAGAAACGTCCCAGGCTTCGTTCGGCATCCTGTTTGCTTTTGAAGTCGATGCTATCTGTGTAGCCGAAACGCAGTTCCGGTGGTAAAAGAATGCGGCAAAACGTAGATTTCCGATACCCTTGGGCGCCTACCAGTAGGGGCGATGTACTGTTGCCATGCTGCCGGTCAAGTCCACGCCAATGAGCCGTCATACTGAGGAACCAGCGGTAGAATAATTCCCGCCAGTGCGGATTTTCGCAGGGAACGAGGTCGGCCAGGGCACGGATGCGGTCTTTTCCGTCCCAGCGCCCGGTGTCGTTGAGGTATTCTTCTACCGGATTATGTAGGGGGATATAGTCGGAAGTAAGGTAGCGTGCTATGTCGCGGTCCCATACCCGGATACCTTCTTTTAGGGCATTGAGCGCTATGCTGCTTCGTATCCGCTGGTCGGCGGGGCGGAATTGGAAGTGTATGGAGTCGCGCTGGCGGTATTCCAGCTCGCCCAACACGGTGTTGTAGCGGAATTCGTAGCGGCGGTTCATGAACTCTTCCAGGCGGAAGGCTGTGTCCTGTTCGGCGGTCATGCTGTTGCGGGTGCCGAAACCTTTACATTCACGGTAAATATTATGTATGGCGGCACGTATTACGGGCTCGTCCGCTTCGCGATAATAATGCATCAGGGTTTGCCGGACTACCTCTTCCTCGGGGATGCCTGCTTTGTAACAGTGCTCGGCAAGCCGTGTCAGCAACGGGCGTAGGTCGTCACCCCGCTTCCAGTTTGTCAGTCCGTCGAATGAACGGTTTAGTGCCGCTTCAAAGAGCATGGAAAAGGTGTTCGATGAACTATAACCGGGCTGCATACGCAATAGGGGATTAGTTTCCGCTTGCTTTTGTTCCTTGAAGGTGGTTTCGCCGGGTATGGCAAAGGGCTGTTCCAGGCAGAAGGTGGTGGCGGCAGGGTTGTAGTAAGGTTGCTCGTCCAGCGTCATGCGGCAACTTTGGTTGAGCGACGGTTCCTTCAGGGTGATGGAGTAGGGCAACAGAGGTTGGTAACAGTTCACTGCGAGGCGGTAGGCGTGGGCATGAAACAGGGCCATTTCACTTTCGCGCTTGGGCAGTGAGCCGTCGGGCAGGGCGAAGAGTACCCATATTTTGACGCTACGTCCGCTGCTTCCGCAAAAGGCGGCAAAAGTCTGGGGTAATAGGGAGACTTGCTGTTTTATTTGTTCCACTTCGGTGCTACCTGTCAGGTGGTTGACTTCAATCTGCACCAGTCCGTTGTAAATCTTCACCCGATGTTCTCCGTCTTTGGTACGGGCATATTCCACGGCGGGGTAGATGCGAGGCAACTTGTCTATGTTCTGGTAGTGATTATTGGTTCCTTGCAGTATGGGGATGAGATGGCGCAGGGCTGATACATGCGCTGCTTTATTCTCTTTCTTTATTTTTGCTATCAAGTTTTCAGCTTCAAGGGTACTGAAAGATTCTTTACCGGTTTCACGGTCGGTGCGTATAAGGGTTAGTTTCATCGTGGTTATTTTTAGTTACTGTTTTCAAAAGACGGCGCAAGTTACGGCAAAAAGCCGGGGACACAAAGTCTTTCTTTATTTTTTATGTCTCTTACAAAAATACGGTTTCTTTTTTATCTGCAAACTACTTCTCTCCATTTATATTCTTCCATCTTCATCCTTCGCTTCATTCATTAAATACAAGGATGCAGAAGTACAGAAAAATAGATGAGTATAAACGCAGAAAACTTAGTTTCTTTGTATACAAACCTGTAGTATTAAATATTCTCTAGCTCTTTCTTTATTAAAACATCACCCTTTCCTTGCTTTTGCATTGCTTTTTCTTTATCTTTGCATTTGATATTTTGGCTTGTCCACAGCTGTGAATCGCGTGCTTCACAGTCGTGAAGCAGCAACACCACAGTTGTGAAGCACAAGATTTACAGCTGTGGACAAGCCAAAACATTGCTTGCCAATGAAATAAACATAGGCAGTTAGCGAAAGAAACATAAGAGATTAACATAAGCAATCCCTGCTCTGAATATCACTGAAAGCGGGGAATGCAATAACAAAAGAACAATGGCGATATTATTTGATTGGTACGAGAATCCAAAAAACAAAGAGCGTCAGAACGAAGAACTGACCCTGCACCCGCGCATCCGGCTGAACGGCTCCACGGACACCGCCGCGTTACGAAGGTTCATACAAGAATATTGTTCGCTGACCGAAACGGATGTTTCGGCTGTGCTCGATGCCCTGTCGCACTTTATGGGACGGGAATTGGGTGAAGGACGCCAGGTGCACCTGGATGGTATCGGTTACTTCCGCCCTACGCTGACCTGCACTGAACCGGTGAAGGTGGATACCAAACGGAAAAGCACCAAGGTAAAGCTGAAAAGCATCACCTTTCGTCCCGACATGGCACTGCGAAGCGAGGTAGGCAACATTAAAGTCCTGCCGCTGAAACAACGGAATGTATTGCAAAAGCCACTGACCCCGGAAGAGATTGACAAACGGTTGGAGAAATTCTTCACTACGCACGACTTTATGACGAAAGGCGACTTCTATTCTCTCACCGGAATGACGAGAACTACAGCCACCCGGCATATTAGGCGTCTTTGTGATGAAGGAAAACTGGAAAATAAAGGGTTGCAGAAACAACCGATTTATGTGCAGAAAAAGGCGTAATAGGAAGATTATTAGCGGAATATGCGTGTTTGTATGGAGTGTAGGCAAATTGCTTGCACTTTATTTATATTTGCTGCCACCACCGCTGTGTTGCCGATGAATAGGGAGATGCGAAGCATGAGTGCAAGCGTGCAAGTAAAAGTGCATATAAACTTTTTGTACGATGCACCTGGCTGATGCCTCTCTCCATTCAGAGAATCTTTAGAAGACTAAGGTTATAAAGAGAGCAATATTTTTATTACTTTTGCACCAATCTATCATTCATTTACTAAGGAATTCTATTTCATGGCTAAGAAAAATTCTACAAAAGATACAGAACAATCCCTTTCCCTGTTTGGTAAAATAAGGGCGATCTTCAAAAATGAAACCATTCACTTTGTTATTGGCTTGGTACTGGTCATTTTCTCTGTGTACTTGCTACTGGCCTTTTCTTCGTTTTTCTTTACGGGAGCGGCGGATCAAAGTATCATTGATTCGGGTAATGCACAGGAATTGGCTTCTACCAATAATGGGGTGAAGAATTATGCCGGTTCGCGCGGCGCTCAATTGGCAAGTTATCTGATTAATGACTGCTTCGGTATTTCCTCTTTCTTCATCCTTGTATTCCTTGCAGTGGCGGGGTTGAAATTGATGCGTGTACGGGTGGTTCGCCTCTGGAAGTGGTTTATCGGTTGTTCGCTGTTGTTGGTTTGGTTCTCTGTCTTCTTCGGCTTTGCCTTTGTGGAGCAGTATAAAGACTCTTTCCTGTATCTGGGCGGTATGCACGGATATAATGTCAGCAACTGGTTGGTATCGCAGGTAGGTGTTCCGGGCGTTTGGATGATTCTGTTGGTGACTGCTATCTGCTTCCTTATCTACCTCAGCGCACGTACAGTTATCTGGTTGCGCAGATTGTTCAGCCTTAGCTTCCTGAAGCGCAAACAGAAAGAGGAAGAAGAGAAAGGTGAAACACCGGAAGAGTTTACGGACTCCTGGACGGCAAAAGGCAAGAAAAGGCCGGTTTCTGTTCCTGATGTGGCAGATATAAAAGAAGAAGAGGCTCCCGTTGAAATTCCCGAACCTATAAAAGAACCGGAAAATGAAATTACATTGGATTTGGGTGGCGTTACGGAAACACAGCCTGCCAAGGTATCGGGTGAAGAAGTGTCTATGACTATTGAAACGCCTGTTCCTGACCCTGTACCTCCTTTCCATGAAAAAGCGGCGGAACCCGTATTCGAAATAGAAGCTACTGAAAATGATGACGAATATAAAGGTCCGGAAAAGGAACCTTATAATCCCCGTCTCGATCTGGAAAACTATCGTTATCCTACTGTCGACCTGATGAAGCATTATGATAATGCCGAGCCTACTATCGACATGGCGGAGCAGAATGCCAATAAAGATAAGATTATAAATACACTGCGCAGTTTTGGTATTGAAATCAGTACGATAAAGGCGACGGTGGGACCTACGGTGACGCTGTATGAAATTACCCCCGAGCAAGGGGTTCGTATTTCCAAGATTCGTGGTTTGGAAGATGATATCGCTCTCAGCCTTTCGGCATTGGGTATTCGTATCATTGCACCGATTCCGGGAAAAGGAACAATCGGTATTGAAGTACCGAACTCCAATCCGAAGATTGTTTCCGGACAGAGTATCATCGGTAGCAAGAAGTTCCAGGAGTCTACTTATGACTTGCCGGTAGCTTTGGGCAAGACGATTACCAATGAGGTTTTCATGGTTGATTTGTGCAAGATGCCGCATATGCTGGTGGCCGGTGCCACCGGTCAGGGTAAATCTGTCGGACTGAATGCCATCATCACTTCTTTGCTTTATAAGAAGCATCCGGCTGAACTGAAGTTTGTGCTGGTAGACCCTAAGAAAGTTGAATTCAGTATCTATTCGGTGATTGAACATCACTTCCTTGCCAAACTGCCCGATGGGGAAGATGCTATCATTACGGATGTAACCAAGGTAGTGCAGACGCTGAATTCTATCTGTGTGGAAATGGATACCCGTTACGACTTATTAAAAGCCGCGCATGTGCGTAATATTAAGGAGTATAATGAGAAGTTTATTAATCGTCAGCTGAATCCTGAAAAGGGACATAAGTTTATGCCTTACATTGTGGTGGTGATTGACGAGTTCGGTGACTTGATTATGACGGCGGGCAAAGAGGTAGAGCTGCCTATTGCCCGTATCGCTCAGTTGGCGCGTGCGGTATGCATCTGATTATCGCTACGCAGCGTCCGACAACGAATATCATTACCGGTACAATCAAGGCGAACTTCCCGGCTCGTGTTGCCTTCCGTGTATCTGCCATGATAGACTCGCGTACTATTCTCGACCGTCCCGGAGCTAATCAGCTGATCGGACGTGGTGATATGCTGTTCCTGCAAGGGGCAGATCCTGTACGTGTGCAATGTGCCTTTATCGATACACCGGAGGTAGCGGAGATTACTAAGTTTATTGCCAAGCAACAAGGGTATCCTACCGCATTCTATTTGCCGGAGTATGTAGGTGAAGATGGTGGCGGAAACGATTTGGGAGATGTGGATATGGGACGTCTGGATCCATTGTTCGAAGATGCTGCCCGCCTGATTGTCATCCATCAGCAAGGTTCTACATCGTTGATCCAACGCAAGTTCGCTATCGGTTATAACCGTGCCGGGCGATTGATGGACCAATTGGAAAAAGCCGGTATTGTGGGACCTGCACAAGGCAGCAAAGCGCGCGAGGTGCTTTGTGTCGATGACAATGACCTGCAAATGCGCCTGAACAATTTACTATAAATCGTGTTAAACTAATGATGAAGAATCTTCTTTTTGTTTATATCTGCCTGTTCGGTCTGGCATTACCGCTTTCGGCACAGAAACTGGATGCCCAAGATATATTGGACCGTACAGCTACTGCCTTCCGTCAGGCGGGAGGTATTCAAGCGGATTTTACGGTTCAGACGTATGCGAAAGGTGCTTTGCAGGGGAGTTCTGTCGGGACTATCCGTCTGAAAGGAGAAAAGTTCCTGTTGGATGCCGACGGGGTGAAAACCTGGTTTGATGGTCGTACGCAATGGAGCTATCTCACTAACAGTGACGAAGTGAACGTTTCCGAACCTACTCCTGAAGAGTTGCAAAGTATCAATCCTTATGCCCTGCTGTCTATTTACAAGCAAGGGTATCACATGAAATTGGGCAAAACTGATGTTTATGGTGGTAAACCTGCTTATGAGGTGATATTAACTGCTTCTGATAGAAAGAAGGATTTGCAGTGCGTTATTATTTATGTAACGAAAGACACCTTTCAACCTTTATGTATCAGCATGACCCAAAAGGGTGGAAATAGCGTGGCTATTCGTATTACATCTTATAAAGCGGGAGAATTATACAACGATCATCTTTTCACTTTTGACAAGAAGGCGTATCCGACTGCTGAAGTGATTGATCTGAGATAGATAATAACTAAATATATAAATAACGATTATGGAAACAGAAAAAGTAAAATGTCTGATTATAGGTTCTGGTCCTGCCGGTTATACTGCTGCTATTTATGCAGGTCGTGCCAACCTTTCTCCGGTACTTTATGAAGGATTACAGCCGGGTGGTCAGTTGACAACAACTACAGATGTGGAGAACTTTCCCGGTTATCCGGAGGGTGTCAGTGGCCAGCAATTGATGGATGATTTACGCAAACAGGCAGAGCGTTTCGGTGCAGACCTGCGTTTTGGTATTGCAACCGCTTCTGACCTGAGTGCGGCTCCATACAAAGTAACGATTGACGAAGAGAAGGTGATTGAAACTGATACGTTGATAATTGCTACGGGCGCTACAGCCAAATATTTGGGATTGGATGATGAAAAGAAATATGCCGGTATGGGCGTCAGTGCTTGCGCTACTTGTGATGGTTTCTTCTATCGCAAGAAGGTGGTAGCAGTGGTCGGCGGCGGTGATACGGCTTGTGAAGAGGCTGTTTACCTGGCCGGACTGGCTAAGAAGGTTTATCTGATTGTGCGAAAGCCTTTCCTGCGTGCTTCCAAAATCATGCAGGAGCGTGTGATGAAGCATGAGAATATAGATGTGCTATTTGAGCACAATGCCGTGGGCTTGTTCGGAGAGAATGGTGTGGAAGGTGTTCATCTGGTGAAGCGTATGGGTGAA
>OLZE01001242.1_pt1 | contig 13310 bp, 8 predicted proteins | sample 1674091 | NCBI WGS metagenome assembly OLZE01 (sample SAMEA103958143, study PRJEB25191) | human gut metagenome | biome: human-associated habitat [ENVO:00009003]; feature: intestine environment [ENVO:2100002]; material: feces | place: Germany | collected 2013/2015
AAGGGAATAGCTGTTGCAAGCCATAAAAGGAAATACCCCAACAATAATATAAAAACCGTCTTACTCCGGATTCGGTTGACAATTCCAATAATCAACTAAATCCGGGATAAGACGGTTTTGCCTGCACTCGAATACTGTTTATTCCCCTGCAACAAAAGAAATAGGGCACAATTAGCGATGTGTACCGGCAGACAATACGATTTTTCCTGTCCGCAGACCTTTAGCTTTGGCTTCAAAAACAATCTCACCGGATTGCTCCGTACTCTGCACAATAGCCGTCAGTTGTCCATTGAAAGCGGGCATCTTGGGCAAGTGGAAAAGGTCGAGGCTGGTGGCGTCACCATTAGCGGCGGCGCGATAACGGCCGGCTCCCTTCACAGAGAAAGAAACAAGACGATTGTCGGACGGACAAAGATTACCGTCTTTATCGACAACACGGACCGTGATATATGCCAAGTCTTTACCATCGGCAACAAGTCCGGTACGGTCCGCCACCAATTCCAGATGATGAGGCTTGCCGGCGGTATGGACCGTTTTTTCCTCTACCGGTTTGCCGGCAGCATCATAGGCTACCACTTTCAGTTCGCCCGGTTCATAAGGAACATCCATCCACATCAGGCGGTAGCGACGCTGCAAAGCAAGCGAGTCTTTACCCTGCAAGGCTTCACTCTCTCCGGCTGTAAGTTTACGCTGCTTGCCGTAGCTCTTACCATTGATAAAAAGCTCTGCGCCGGGATAGTTGGTATAAACGAAAACGGGAGTATTCTCTCCTTCCCTGCCCGGCCATGTCCAATGAGGAAGGATATGCAGCGTATTCACATTCTTGTTCCAAACGCTGCGATACAGGTAATAACGGTCTTTAGGCAGACTTGCCAGGTCTATGATACCGAATACGGAGCTATGGCTGGGCCAGGAATCCGTATCGTATGGAGAAGGTTCACCCAAATAGTCGAAACCAGTCCAGACAAACTGCCCGATAGTCCACTCATAATCATCAGCCAAGGCAAAGTCCACATCGGGGATATTAGACCAATAGCAACACTCTACGTCATATCCCGAACATTGATGGTCGTCATACCGCACACTGGCACGCTTCTCCACCGGAAATTTATAGACGCCGCGTGAACTGACGGTAGAAGCAGTCTCCGACCCCAGAATGATATTTTGCGGAAGCACATTATAGGATTCTACATAACGGTGAGCACGATAGTTAAGACCGGGTACGTCTATCATGGCGGCAAATCCGTTTTCCAAGACGCAAGACACCTGATCCATACCGCAGGTAACAGGACGCGTAGGGTCTTCACGATGGCATATATCCTGCAGGAACGAAGCGACTTTATAACCTTCCGGACTGCATTGCGTAGGCACTTCATTGCCAATGCTCCACATTACCACACTGGCATTATTACGGTAATGACGCAACATATTCACCATGTCCCGCTCCGCCCATTCGCCAAAGTAGCGGTGATAACCGTTTTCACATTTGGCAATGTCCCATTCGTCAAAAGGCTCTATCATCATCATAAAGCCCATCTCATCACAAAGCTCCACTAATTCCGGGGCCGGCATATTGTGTGAGGTACGGACTGCGTCGCAACCCATATCCTTCAACAGCGTAAGCTGGCGGCGAAGGGCGGCTACATTGACAGCAGCTCCCAAAGGTCCTAAGTCGTGATGATTGCAGACGCCCTGAAATTTACGGTGCTTGCCATTCAGGAAGAAGCCTTTGTCGGCAACAATCTCTATGCTGCGAATACCGAAGCGGGTGATGTATTCATCCACCTGTTTACCGTCTACGTATATTTTGGAAGATGCCTTATATAAATAAGGTGTCTCCGGCGACCATAAGGCAGGACTGTTTACCAGAAAATTCTGTTCGAAAGGCCGGCCGTGATTAATCTTACCTGTATTATCTTTTACGGCAACCACCTTACCGTCCGGCGATACAATCTCCGTTACCACACGGATATTATTTTCTCCCGCATTGGCTATCTCCGTGCGCAGACGTACGGAAGCGTATTCGGAAGATACATGCGGAGTGGTGAGTTGCGTGCCCCACACCGGAACATAGATACGGTCTGTTGTTACTACACGTACATTGCGATACAGTCCTGCACCGGGATACCAGCGGGAAGACTGCGGTTTGTTCTCCAGGCGAACCGACAACACATTATTCTTACCATTCTCATTCAGCAGTTCCGTAACGTTGCAATGGAAAGAATTATAGCCAAATGGCCAAAAGCAGGCTTCTTTCCCATTGACGTACACACGGGCTTCACTCATGGCTCCGTCAAAAACCAGCGTTGCCTGTTTGCCGGCAGGAACATCGAATTTCGTACGATACCAGCCAACGCCCACGTACGGCAGTCCGCCGGAACGCCCTGTCTTAACGGATGCCTTCTTCTCAAAATTCTGTGTAATGGCAACATTCTGCAAATCGTTGTTACGGTCGAAAGGTCCGAAGATAGCCCAATCGTGCGGTACGCTGACAGTCTCCCACTTACTGTCGTCAAACTCCGGCGATACGGCCCCGGTTACATCACCCTTAGTAAATTTCCAATTCTTCTCAAGCAAAAATTCCGAACGCTGTGCTTGTATCATAGCAGACAGGAAAAGCCCGCAACCTACAATCAACATTCGTAAAGTCCCCAAATTCATGCAGTTCATAGTCGTAAATTATTTTTCTGCAAATATAGAAAAATTGCGGCTACTCCGGTCTGTCCCATCAATAATTAGTCAAAGATAATGAATATGCAATCGTTTGCATTTATACTTAACCCGATTGCTGTCAACAATAAAGCATTTATTCCGAGATTCCCCTATTTTTGCAATCGCATCGGAGAAGCTAAAATAAGCAAGTTCATTTTGTACCGCTTTCGGCTTGCATTATCTTTAAAATAAGATAAGCCGCACTCAGCATTAAAAATAAGCAAGCATATTTTGTACTGCCTTCGGTTTGCATTACCTTTGGCTGAAAAAGAAATAATACTCATGAACAAACCGCAGATAACTATCAAGGATATTGCCCGGGCGTTGAATGTCTCTCCTTCCACCGTATCGAGAGCGCTCAAGGATAATCCGGATATCAGCCGGGAAACCCGTGACCTCATCCATGCCTACGCGCGCGAACATAATTATAAGCCCAATGTACTTGCCGTCAACCTTCGTTCAAGCCGCAGCAACACGATTGGCGTGATTGTGCCCCAACTGGTGCATCACTTCTTTTCGTGCGTATTGAGCGGTATCGAAACGGCGGCGGCCGAAGCCGGTTACAATATAATCGTGGCGCAAAGCAACGAATCGTACGGGCAGGAAGTAAAAATAGTTCATTCTTTTCTCGCCGCCCGTGTCTGCGGCGTCATTGCATCTCTTGCCAAGAATACGGAGCAATACGATCATTATCAGGAACTCTTAAATAATAATATTCCGATTGTTTTCTACGACCGCATCTGTACCGGACTGAAGACGGAGCGAGTAGTGGTCGACGACTATGCCGGTTCGTTTGCCGCTGTGGAGTACATGATTCAGACGGGATGTAAACGCATCTTCTTTTACGGGGCCGATCCGCATCTTGAAATTACCAAGAACCGGCGTAACGGTTATCTGGATGCCATGAAGAAATACAAGGTTCCCGTAGACGACAGCATGATTAAGCTATGCGACAATCGCGAACGCGCCATTGCCATAACACCCGATTTGCTGGAAAGCGACAACCGCCCCGACGGATTCTTTGCGATTAACGACGAAACGGCGGCAGGCATATTGTATGCCTGCAAGCTGGTGGGACTAAAAGTACCGGACGAGGTTTCTATCTGCGGGTTCACCGACGGAGCCATCGCCCAAAGTACCGACCCGAAACTGACAACGGTGGAGCAGCATGGAGAGGAAGTCGGCAAGAGTGCATTCGGTATCCTTACCGACAAGCTGGAAGGGAGTGAGGAGAAAAACACCAATAAGATTGTACGGACGAATCTGGTGGTGAGGGGAACGACGAAATAATGAATTATACTAATATCATAAAAAACAAAAGAACAATGAAAGTAAAACCCGATTTAAGTTTCTGGAAACTGTGGAACATCAGCTTCGGTTTTTTTGGCGTACAGATCGCGTATGCCCTGCAAAGCGCGAATATCAGCCGTATATTCTCCACTTTGGGAGCTGACCCGCACAGTTTGAGTTATTTCTGGATATTACCGCCGTTGGCAGGTATCATAGTGCAGCCTATTGTAGGAGCCGCCAGCGACAAGACCTGGACGAGATTCGGACGTCGCATTCCTTATTTATTCATCAGTTCGCTGGTTGCGGTGCTCGTCATGTGCCTGCTGCCCAATGCGGGCAGCTTCGGCATGGCGGTAAGTACGGCCATGATTTTCGGTCTGGTATCGCTGATGTTTCTGGACACCTCTATCAATATGGCGATGCAACCGTTCAAGATGATGGTAGGCGATATGGTGAATGAGAAACAGAAAGGACTCGCCTATTCCATTCAGAGTTTCCTATGCAATGCCGGCAGTCTGGTGGGGTATCTGTTCCCGTTTATATTTGCGTGGGTGGGCATCAGCAATACGGCGCCGCAGGGGGTAATTCCCGATTCTGTAATCTATTCGTTCTACATCGGAGCCGCTATCCTGATATTCTGCGTTATTTATACAACGGTCAAAGTCAAGGAAATGCCACCTGCGGAATATGCCGAGTATCATGGCATCACAGAAGAACAGGAACATGAGAAAGTCAATATGCTGAAGCTGCTGGTTAAAGCGCCGAAAGCCTTTTGGACGGTAGGACTGGTGCAGTTCTTCTGCTGGTTCGCTTTTATGTTTATGTGGACATACACCAACGGCAGCATAGCCGCAAATGTTTTTGACGCACCGACCGTTGAACACACTGTAAACGGAATCACTAAAATAGTTCTTGACACCAAGAGCCTGCAATATCAGGAAGCCGCCAACTGGGTAGGCGTACTGTTTGCCGTACAAGCCATCGGCTCTGTACTTTGGGCGGTCTGCATCCCTATGTTCAAAGACCGCCGCTTCATTTACACGCTGAGCCTCGTGTTGGGCGGCATCGGCTTCATATCCACTTATTTTGTACACAGCCAGTATGTGCTGTTCATCTCTTTCCTGCTGATAGGTTGCGCATGGGCCGCCATGCTGGCGCTGCCTTTCACCATTCTGACCAACGCCTTGTCCGGCGGGCACATGGGCACATACCTCGGACTGTTCAACGGAACCATCTGTATCCCGCAAATCGTGGCAGCGGCATTAGGCGGAAGTATTCTGGCACTGTTTACGCCGAAAGGAATGCTTCCCCCGGAAATAAACATGCTGGTAATGGCGGGTGTGATGCTCATTATCGGAGCCGTCTGCGTATATCTGATAAAAGAGACCAAAGGAGAAAGGTCGTAAACCATCCGACGCCCCGTTCCTCACCAAGGAACGGGGCGTTTCTTTTTCCCGCATCTTATTTGTTTATCCTTTTATTTGTTTATCTTTACACCGATAACACAGAAAAAGACTGCCATGAAGAAATACCTTAAAACTGACGAATGGAATATTATAGAAGATAGTTTTCAAGCCGACCGCATGCGATGGTCGGAAAGCATATTCAGTCTTGGGAACGGCCGTTTCGGACAACGGGGATATTTTGAAGAGCCATACAGTAGCGACAGCTATCGCGGCGCATTCGTGGCAGGCATCACATTTCTGGACAAAACCCGTGTAGGCTGGTGGAAGAACGGTTTTCCACGGTTCTACACACGCATTCCCAATGCTCCGGACTGGAGCCGTATCAGCCTGCGCCTTATCGATGAGGAGCTGGATTTGGCTCAATGGGATGTAGACAGTTTCAACAGACGCCTCGACATGAAAGCGGGTATCTCCTATCGGGATGCGGAAGTCACCTCTCCGCGAGGAAACAAACTCCGTCTGCACGTGGAACACATCACCGACATGGCTCATCCCAACCTCTGCCTTATAAAATATAGCGTTACGTCCGTCAACTACACAGGCAAGATTTCCCTCGTGCCTACTTTCGACGGCGACATCGTGAACCAAGCCGAGCATCCTGACGAAAAGATTTGGAATATCCTGCGCTCCGGCACCACCAGCGATTGCGCCTATCTGTGGACGCAAACCAGACGGGAAGACGCGCAAATATGCTATGCCATGACCTATCGGTTTTTCAAGAACAATAAAGAGACATTCGCCAACCCGATACGTATCGAAAAAGAAAAGCAAACCGGATTCAGCGTAGGTGTAGAAGTGAAACCGGGTGACACCGTAACGCTCATTAAATACATTGCCATCGCATCGTCCCTCTATTATGAGCGGCAGGACTTGATAGAAGCGTCCGTCTCGGAAGCCCGGAAAGCCCGGAGTACGGGTTGGGATGTTCTGGTGCAGGAGCACCGGCAAGCCTGGCAGGAGATATGGGACGAAACCGACGTTATCATCGAAGGAGACCCGGAAGCCCAGCAAGGCATACGCTATAATATCTTCCAACTCTACCAGACATACCGGGGAGACGACCCTCGGCTGAATATCGGCCCCAAAGGTTTTACCGGAGAAAAGTACGGCGGAAACACTTACTGGAATACCGAATTGTGTTGCGTGCCCTTCTTCCTGCTTTCCACTCCGAAGAAGATTGCCGAGAACCTGCTGATGTACCGCTATAAACAACTGCCTAAAGCCATTGAGAATGCCCGCAAGTTAGGATTCGACAATGGAGCCGCCCTCTTTCCGCAAGTCACCAGCAATGGAGAGGAGTGTCACAGCGAATGGGAGATTACCTTTGAAGAGATTCACCGGAACAACATGATTGTCTATGCCATTCTGCAACACTCCACCCTCACAGGCACACTGGATTACATCGCCCGCTACGGACTGGAAGTAATGATAGCCATCAGCCGCTTCTGGAGCCAACGGGTGTCTTTCTCACAACCCAAACAGCAATACGTCATTTTGGGAGTTACCGGACCCAACGAATACGAGAATAACGTAGACAATAACTGGTACACCAACTACTCCTGCATGCGCTGTCTCAGAACCACCCTCAGTTTCCTTGAAATCATCGCACGGCAATACCCCGACGAATACGCCCGCATACGCCGTATCACCCGTCTGAACTATACGGAAGAGAGCGAACGCTGGCGGGATATTATCGAACGGATATATCTGCCGGAAGACCCGGAACGCGGTATCTTCGTGCAAAACGACGGTTATATGGACAAAGTTCTGCAAAGCGCCGATGCCATTCCCGATGGCGAGCGCCCCATCAACCAGTACTGGTCGTGGGATCGTATCCTGCGTTCCTGTTACATCAAGCAGGGTGACGTTCTGCTCGGGCTATACCTCTATTATTTCAACTTCGACCGGGAAACCATCCGCCGCAACTTTGAGTTCTACGAACCGATGACCGTGCACGAATCGTCCCTTTCCCCGCATATCCATTCCATTCTTGCCGCACGCATCGGAAAGGTGGAGAAAGCGTATCAATTATTCTTACACGCCACCCGCCTCGACCTGGACGACTACAACAACGAAGGAGACCAGGGACTGCATATCACCAGTATGCCGGGCAGTTGGCTGGCTATCGTACGCGGGTTTGCGGGATTGCAAATACTGAACGACACACTCAAGATAGAACCCGTCATACCGGAGAAATGGAGCAGTTACTCGTTCAAAGTGAACTACTTAGGCAATACGCTGCATATACAGGTAAGCAAAGAGATAAAAATCAGCCTGACCGCCGGAAGCCAACTGAACATACAGGTATATCAAAACGTTTATGAATTAAGACAAGGGTTGGCTTTGACCGTCAACCTCAAAGACTTGTCTTAATCGGAATAAATGAAGAAAATGTATCTGTTCGCCTTGGCGGTGACGTTCATCATTACGTCCTGCGGGCAAAAAAAGAGGGAAGAAACCACCCTCGTTCGACCTGTGAAAACCGCTACCGTACGTTCACAGTCGGTAATTCTCAAGGATTTCTCCGGCATGGTAGAAGCGGTGGAATATGTGAAACTGGCATTCCGTGTCAGCGGACAAATCATCAACCTTCCGGTAGTGGAAGGACAAAGGGTAAGGAAAGGACAACTGATCGCCGCCATCGACCCCCGGGATATCTCCCTGCAATATGCCGCCGACAAGGCTGCCTATGAAACCGCTGCCGCACAGGTCGAGCGCAACGAGCGTCTGCTGAGCCGCCAGGCCATTTCCTTGCAGGAGTATGAAATCAGCGCAGCCAATTATCAAAAGGCCAAATCCGCCTACGAACTATCTACCAACAATATGCGGGATACGAAACTGCTCGCCCCTTTCGACGGCTCCATCGAAAAGCGTCTGGTGGAGAACTATCAGCGTGTCAATTCGGGAGAGGGGATCGTACGGCTGGTAAATACGCAGAAACTGCGTATAAAATTCACCGTACCCGATGATTACCTGTATCTGCTTCGTGCCAAAGACGCCACGTTCAAAGTGGAGTTCGATACTTATAAGGGTACGATATTCAACGCCAAACTGGAAGAATATCTCGATATTTCAACAGACGGTACGGGCATCCCGGTTACCATCATCATCGACGACCCAGCTTTTGACCGTGCCGTATATGATGTGAAGCCCGGATTTACCTGTAACATCCGTCTCGCCTCGGACATCGCCCCTTTCATAGAGGAAAAGCTGATGAATGTACCGTTAAGCGCCGTATTCGGCGACAGCGAGAACAAGAACACCTATGTGTGGATCGTGAAAGATAACAGGGTAAGCCGTCGCGAAGTAACCGTATATTCACCGACCGGTGAAGCCAATATTCTCATCTCCAAAGGGCTGAAACCGGATGAAACCGTTGTTATCGCCGGAGTATACCAACTCGTAGAGGGGCAGAGAGTAAAAGAGGTAGAGTAACAGCCTTTCCCCTATCACTTTATAACTTTATCACCCTATCACCTTTTACATATGAACTTAGCCAAATATTCATTAGACAATACAAAGATTGTCTATTTCTTCCTTGCCGTATTGCTCATCGGCGGCATATTCTCATTCGGCCGTTTGGGAAAGAAAGAAGACGCCCCCTTTGTCATCAAGACGGCGGTCATTATGACACGCTATCCCGGAGCCGAACCCGCTGAAGTGGAACGGCTCATTACCGAACCTATCTCCCGCGAAATACAGAGTATGAGCGGAGTGTACAAGATAAAGTCGGAGTCCATGTACGGACTTTCCAAGATTACGTTCGAGTTGCAGCCTTCGCTCTCCGCAGCATCTATCCCGCAGAAATGGGATGAACTGCGTCGTAAGGTTCTCAACATACAGCCCCAACTACCCGCCGGAGCTTCCGTGCCAACGGTATCGGACGACTTCGGCGATGTATTCGGCATTTATTACGGACTGGTCGGCGACGACGGTTTCTCTTATGAAGAAATGCGCAACTGGGCGGAACGCATCAAAACTCAGGTCATCACCGCCGAAGGAGTGATGAAAGTAGCCCTGTTCGGTACACAGACGGAAGTAATCAATATCTTTATCTCCGTAAACAAGTTGGCGGGGATGGGTATCGACCCCAAACAACTGGCAAGCCTGCTGCAATCGCAGAACCAGATTATCAATACGGGTGAAATCGGCGCGGGCGAACAACAGTTGCGCATTATCGCCAACGGTACTTATACCACCGTCAACGACATCCGTAACCAGCTAATCACCACTCCCGGCGGCCAGGTCAAGCTGGGCGACATAGCCATTGTCGAAAAGGGCTATATGGACCCGCCCGGTACTATCATGCACGTCAACGGAAAACGGGCTATCGGCATCGGTGTCTCCACCGACCCGCAGAAGGATGTAGTAAAAACCGGCGAACTGGTAGACAAGAAACTCGCCGAGCTGCTGCCTCTCATTCCCGTAGGGCTGGAATTGGAAAGCCTTTATCCCGAAAACATCATAGCCAAAGAAGCAAACAATGGTTTCATTATCAACCTGATAGAATCCATTCTGATTGTAATTGTCATCATCATGCTGGTAATGGGGATGCGTGCCGGCGTGCTCATCGGTTCTTCACTGATATTCTCCATCGGCGGTACGCTGCTTATCATGTCATTTTTGGGAGTCGGATTAAACCGTACCTCGCTGGCAGGCTTCATCATCGCCATGGGAATGCTGGTGGACAACGCTATCGTAGTGACCGACAACGCGCAAATCGCCATAGCCCGCGGTGTAAACAGACGGAAAGCGCTGATAGACGGCGCCACCAAACCGCAATGGGGACTGCTTGGAGCAACGTTTATAGCCATCTGCTCCTTCCTGCCGCTTTATCTTGCGCCGTCTTCCGTCGCCGAGATTGTGAAGCCGTTGTTCATCGTCTTGGCCATCTCGTTAGGATTAAGCTGGGTACTGGCATTGACGCAAACCACCACTTTCGGTAACTTCATACTGAAAGCCCGAACCGGCAACAGCAACAAAGACCCCTACGACAAGCCTTTCTACCATAAGTTCGCATCTGTCCTCAGCCTGCTGATACGCAAAAAAGCGTTGACGTTGGGAAGCATGGTCGTATTGTTCATCCTCTCCCTCGTTGTCATGGGACTGATGCCGCAAAACTTCTTCCCCTCACTGGACAAGCCCTATTTCCGTGCCGACGTATTCTATCCCGACGGATACGGTATCCGCGATGTAGAGAAGGAAATGAAGAAAGTGGAAGCCCATCTGCTGGAACAGCCGGAAGTGAAACGGGTTTCCGTCACCTTCGGCAGTACCCCGCTACGCTACTATCTGGCATCCACTTCCGTCGGTCCGAAGCCCAACTTCGCCAACCTTCTGGTAGAAGTGACAGACAGCAAATATACCAAGGAATATGAGGAGAATCTGGACAGCTATATGAAGGAGAATTACCCCAATGCCATCACCCGCACCACGCTCTTCAAGCTCTCGCCTGCCGTAGATGCCGCTATCGAGATAGGCTTTATCGGCAATAACACGGATACTTTAGTGGCGCTGACCAACCGGGTTCTGGAGATGATGCACCGTGACAAAGACCTTATCAATATACGCAATTCATGGGGCAACAAGATTCCCATATGGAAACCCGTATACAGCCAGGAGCGTGCGCAACCGTTAGGCGTGTCCCGCCAGAGCATGGCGCAAAGCATACAAATCGGCACCAACGGAATGACATTGGGAGAATACCGGCAAGGCGACCAAGTACTCCCTATCCTGCTGAAAGATAATACAACCGACTCATTCCGCATTAACGACCTGCGTACACTGCCCGTATTCGGGACTACGCGTGAAACCACCACGCTGGAACAGGTGGTCGGTGAGTTCGACTATCAGTATAAGTTCTCCAATGTAAAGGACTACAACCGCCAAATGGTTATGATGGCACAAGCCGACCCCCGTCGGGGAGTGAACGCCATTGCCGCCTTCAACCGTGTATGGGAACAGGTGCAGAACGAAATAGACGTCCCCGAAGGATATACCATGAAGTACTTCGGCGAACAGGAAAGCCAAGCCGAATCCAATGCCGCACTGGCAGCCAATATGCCGCTGACGTTTTTCCTGATGTTCGTCACCCTGCTGTTCCTGTTCAAGACCTACCGCAAGCCCATTGTCATATTGCTGATGTTGCCGCTCATCTTTATCGGCATCGTATTGGGGCTGCTGCTATTGGGCAAGACATTCGACTTTTTCGCCATCTTGGGTTTACTGGGACTTATCGGGATGAACATCAAGAACGCCATTGTCCTCGTAGACCAAATCGATGCGGAAACGGCTGCCGGAAAAACGCCGCGCGAAGCGGTCATCAGCGCAACGACCACCCGTATCGTTCCCGTAGCCATGGCATCGGGCACCACCATTCTGGGTATGCTGCCGTTATTGTTCGACGCCATGTTCGGCGGTATGGCAGCCACTATCATGGGCGGTCTGCTGGTAGCTTCGATACTCACCCTGTTTGTATTACCTGTGGCCTACTGTGCGATACAGGGAATAAAAGGATGAAGGGATTTACGATTTGACTATTTACGATTTACTATTTGAATGATGAGAAAAATTATACTTATATTATCAGTAATCAGTCTCGGCATAAGCGCCGAGGCGCAGGAAACGTATCTCAGCCGCGAGGCCTATCGGGATAAAGTGGAAGCATACAGCCAACTGCTGAAGCAACAACGCCTGAAAGCCGCCGCAAGCACCGAGGCCCGCAAAATAGCGCAGACAGGCTTCCTGCCCAAGATAGACATTACCGCCGAAGGGACTGCCAACTTGAGCCACCTGGACGCTTGGAACAGTCCTGCGGGACAATACCGTCCCTATACCTACCAGGCATTGGCTACATTGGGGCAGCCTCTTTATACAGGCGGCTCGCTCATTGCCCAAAAGAGAATAGCCAAAGCCGACGAGGAACTGGATAAACTTGCCATAGAGCTGACACTCGACCAGATACACTACCAGAGCGATGCTGTTTATTGGAACGCTTCGGCCGCATTGGCGACACTCGAAGCTGCCGCCCGTTTTGAAGAGATTGTCAACCGGCAATACAGCATCATTCAAGACAGGTTCGACGACGGCGCCATCAGCCGTACGGACTTATTAATGATTTCCACCCGCAAGAAGGAGGCTGAACTGCAGTTCATCAAAGCCCGTCAGAACCATACCCTCGCCTTGCAGCGACTCAATATTCTGATGGGAGTAAAACCGGACGCCGCGGTAGACAGTCTTTGCGAAATCGGCGCCGGCTCTCCTCCCGTCGATTTACTGAGTCTCGACGAAGTATTAGGACGCCGTGCGGACTATGCCGGAACCAATGTCAGTATCGCCAAAAGCGAAGCGCAACGCAAGGCCGCCCTCAGCCGGTACAATCCCCAACTCAGTATGTTTTTGGCTACCGGATGGGATACCGGTATCGCCTATATGGGACAGGACGTACCCCACACCCCCATTGCGGGGCTCAATCTCAACATCCCCATTTTCCGATGGGGGGCACGCTTCAAGACCAACCGCCAGCAAAAAGCATATATAGGTATCCAGAGATTACAGCAAAGCTATGTAGCCGATAATATTTTGGAAGAGTTGTCCGCCGCTACCACCAAACTGACGGAAACGGAACAGCAGGTAAAGACAGCCCAAGAGAATATGGCGCTTGCCGAAGAGAATCTCGACTTGGTTACGTTCTCATACAATGAAGGCAGGGCAAGCATGGTCGATGTGCTTTCCGCGCAACTTTCGTGGACGCAAGCGCAAACCAACCTTATCAACGCGCACCTTGCCGCAAAAATGGCAGTGGCCGAATACAGGAAAGCCATCAGTGAATAAAGGCAAGCG
>OLZE01001252.1_pt1 | contig 13242 bp, 7 predicted proteins | sample 1674091 | NCBI WGS metagenome assembly OLZE01 (sample SAMEA103958143, study PRJEB25191) | human gut metagenome | biome: human-associated habitat [ENVO:00009003]; feature: intestine environment [ENVO:2100002]; material: feces | place: Germany | collected 2013/2015
GCTGCGCCCGGGAGGAGAGACCATAAAGGTGAAAAATGTTTCATAGCTCTTTGACTTTAGATTGTTATTTCTGAGGTCAAAGGTAATGGCTTTCGGGAAATTCTGTGTATAGTAGAGTACAAGTGAAGGGGAAAAACGTACAAAACACGTATCGAGTGTATGTTTGGTACTTTGCCGGCCTCTTGCCTGTTAAGTGGCAAGAGGCGGTTCTTCTTCGTTCTTTTCATCGGAGTCCATATTTTCTCCTTTACGGTATGCCAGCGGACTGATCTGGTATACGTCCTTGAAACACTTTGAGAAGTAGCGTGAAGAACTGAAACCTATTTTGTCCGATATCTCGGTAATGTTTAGTTCCGGGTTGTTCCGCAACATCAAGGCGCCTTTTTTCAGGCGGATGGTCAGGATGAAGTCATTCGGTGTTTGCCCGGTGATGGCTTTCAGCTTAGTGAACAGGTTGGTACGTGCCATAGCCATTTCGCGGGCGAAGATATTGACATTAAATTCCGTATTATCCAGATTCTTTTCGATGATGCTGATGGCGCGGTCCAGGATTTCCTTATCTATCGGGTTGGTGGCAAGCATCTGTGCATAAGCTTGTGGTTGTTTACTGAACTTTTCTTGGAGGAGAATGCGTGAATTTACCAGGTTGTTACAACGCGAAATCAACAGATTCGTGTTGAATGGTTTGGTGATGTAATCGTCCGCACCGATACGCAGTCCTTCAATGTTTTGTTCTACGGCGGTCCGTGCGGTAAGCAGTACTACCGGTATGTGGCAAGTATTGAAATCATTTTTAATCTGTTTGCAGAGCTCGGTACCGGACATTTTGGGCATAACGACGTCGCTTACCACAATATTCGGCATTTCCTTCTGTATCAGCTCCAGACCTTCTTCACCGTCTGCGGCTGTCAGCACCTGATAGAATGGGCGGAAGATGTTTGCCAACATCTCACAAATGGAGGCATTGTCTTCCACGATAACCATCTTGACATCGGGCATGCGCTTAATCGGGGCATTTTCTTCCAATTCAGCTTTGAGTGAAGCATCTATTTCAGAAATTTGCGGTTGTTCTATTTGCTGTACGTCTTCGCTCTTTTTGCTGATTTCCTCAGTATTGAAATGGGCGTTGCCCAGGTGAAGGCGGACGATGAAACTGCTGCCCTTGCCCAGTTCGCTTTCTACCTTGATGGTGCCGTGGTGCAGTTCGACGATGCCTTTCGTCAGGGCCAGACCGATGCCGGTGCCTACACCGGTGGTGAGACTGTCCATCTGCTCTGTCTGATAGAAACGGTCGAATATCTTATCTACTTCTTTGGCATCGATACCGCTACCAGTATCAGTCACGCGAATTACGGCTTCATTGCCTTCGGTGGTGATGCTGAGTGTGATGGTATCTTCGGCTTGGGTATGCTTGATGGCATTGGATAGCAGGTTATTGACTACCTTCTGCATTTGCTTCTGGTCATACCATACTTCAAGACTTTCACAGTCTTTCTCAAAATTGAAATTGATCTGTTTGCTGCTTGCATATTCCATGAAGATGAGGTAATTCTCATAAAGGAAATGCACTATGTTGTGCGGACTGACTTTTACCTTCATGTGCCCTTGTTCCTGTTTGCGGAAGTCTAGGAGTTCGGTGATCAGTTCGCGCAGTTGGATGCTGTTCTGGTAAATGCTCAGTATCTTATTATAAATGGTGGGTGTGAAGTTTTGCAATTGCATCAGAGTTTCCACCTGCGATACGATGAGTGTAAGCGGCGTGCGGAACTCGTGTGAGATGTTGGTGAAGAAGCGTAGTTTCGATTGGTTCAGCGCTTCCACGTCTTGTATATGCTTTTGTTCGTACTTCAACGATTCACGCAGCTTAATTCTCGATTTGTATGTCTTCACCAGATACCACAAAAGGATACCGGTCACTATCAGATAAATAAGATAGGCGAGCGGAGTCTTATAATAAGGTGGCAGTACATGAATCGTAAGATGCACCTGCGGACAGATGGACTCTTCTTTCCCTTTAGGTTTAATCAGCAAATTGTATGTTCCGGCATTCAGGTTCGTGTAGGTGATGATAGGTTGGCCGCGCGTGCTGTTCCAGTCTTCGGAGAAGCCTTCCAGCTTGTAAATGATTTCATTCTTATTGGCTGCCACGTAGTTGGAGGTGGCGAATTCGATGCTGAACATGGTTTGGTTAGCATTCAGGGTGATTTCCTGTGTATGGCATAGGGATTGCGTCAAAATACCCGTTTCATCGCTCACTTTTACTTCGGCGCCGTTTACGATGAGGCGGGAAAGGATGATCTTGTAAGGCTTCGGGGTGAAATTAAGTTCCAGTTCATTGAATGAGAGCATACCTTGCGTACCGCCAAGGAAGATTTCTCCGTCGCGTGTCACACAAAGGGCGTTTTCATTGACAGCTGTCAGTGGGAAACCATTCTCCACGCTGTAGTTCTGAAACTTTTCCACTTTCTGATCGAAGATGGAGAAGCCCTGATTGGTAATCAGTATCAGTTTACCGCTGACGGGAGATTCTTGTGTATCGTAAATGCAATCACTGACAAGTCCGTTCTTGCCCTTGTCGAAGTTTTCGAAATCGTTGGTAGCGGAACGGTACAGGTCGAGGCCACTTCCCGAAGTAGAGAACCACAAGTTACCCTTACTGTCCTGCATGATGTTGTTCACATTATTGTTGCTGAGGCTGTGTGCCTGCGTTCCGTCGTGACGGTAGTTGGTCAACTTGTTCGTATCGAAGCGGTAGGAGAAGATACCTTCGCCTGTAGCGGCAATCCAGAGCGTGCCGTTATTATCTACCTCTACATCTGCAACCATAGCTATTTTACGCCCTTCTTTGCTATCTTTAAAGAGCTGTTGACATTTTCCGGTCTGAGGATTGAACAGGCACACACCGTTTTGGGTAGCGACAATCAATTGGTCCTGGTAGGGGGCAATGTCACGAACGATATTGGACGGAAGAGTTTCCGGATTTCCTTCTTCCATAAGATAATGCGTGAATGTACCTGTGCGGATATCCAGTTTGTTCAGTCCGCCAAGGTGGGTTCCTATCCAGATGATTTCCTTTGCGGGATCATAATAAAGGGCTTTCACGTTACTGTGGGAGATGCTGTTGCGTCCTTGTCCGGCAAGATACCACTTGAACTCACGTGTCCGGCGGTTGTAGAAGTTCAGTCCGCCTCCTTCCGTGCCAATCCACAGATTTCCGTTCTTATCTTCAATGGTGCGTCCGACTACGGGACTGCTTAATCCTTCTTTTTCATGAATGGAAGCTTTGTATCGGGTATAGATTTCATATTCGGGGTTGAAGTAATTGACACCGCCGAAGTAAGTACCCAGCCATAAAGTACCTTGATTATCTTTTACGATGCACCAGATGGACGAGTGTGTAAGTCCTTCATTCTGCATCTCGTTGGAGGTGTGGTTCTGGAAAAGTCCTGTCGTTTTATTGTACCGGTTCAGACCGTTGAAGGTTCCTATCCAGATATTGCCAAGATTATCCTCACAGCAGGATCTGACAAAATCGGAAGATATGCTATGTGGGTTCTTCGGGTCGTTTCGCAGGTTCTCGATATTTCCGTCTGTTTTCACTCGGAAGAGTCCCTTTTCCCAGCTTCCGATCCACAGCTCGCCTGCATTGTCCTGGTAAATACTGGTGATATTTCCTTTCTCGATGGGGTGAGTTAGCAGATGTTTGTCTATTTTCAGATTGAACACACCTTCGCTGGTGGTTCCTATCCACATGTGTCCTTTGTCTTCGAACATGCAGGATATTTCGATGTTTTCTCCTGCCATCTGGTAGTAAAGATCAAAGTTATCGGTTTGCTCATTATAGCGGTATATTTCATTCTTTTTTCCGATGAAAAGGCCGTTTTTATAATATATGCTATTGATGTTTCCTTGCAGGAGGGTGGTGAAGCGTTGGGTAGTCAGGTCGAACTGGGCAACACCTTCGGTACAGAGCAGGTAGATTTTTCCGTTCTGGTCGCCTGCCATGCGGAGCACGGTGTTACAGAAAAGGCTGTAGGGATCGTTTTTGTTCAGTTTGTAAGTCTGTATATCGTTTCCATTGTAACGGTTCAAACCTTCGCGCGTAGCAATCCATAAGATACCATTTTCATCAATATACAAACTGTTGACACTAAACTGAGATAGGCCGTCGTCGGTGGTTAAATGATTGAAAGTGATATTCTGGCTGTGTACGTTTGCTGTAACTATGCTTACTAAAACAAGAAACAGCGTTCTGATAAACTTTTGCACTTTTCCTCCGGTATTTTAAGGTTTCAAACACAAATATAAGGCGTTTTGCTCAAAAGGGGGATGTTTATTGGCTGTTTTTTATGGTTATGTCTGTCGAAATGTATATTTTTGGGCGTTTGTCGGACGAATTTTGACTTTTGCTTTCATTCGGAAGGTGTATATTTGCATACCAATTTTAAATCTATTATAAAATATCATGAATAACCTCCAATCCATTGTATCCCATTTCAATACGAAGGGTACAGTTAACGAAATCCAGCCTTTGGGCAGCGGACTGATTAATGACACGTACAAAGTGACTACTTTGGAAGCCGACGCGCCCGACTATGTATTGCAACGTATCAACCACGCTATCTTCCAGAATGTGGAAATGTTGCAGACAAACATTGAAGCCGTTACCCGGCATATCCGCAAGAAACTTACGGAACAGGGAGCGGATGATATCGACCGCAAGGTACTTTCTTTTATTCCTGCCGATACGGGAAAAACGTATTGGTATGATGGCGAAAACTATTGGCGCATCATGACTTTCATTCCCAATGCAAAGACTTATGAAACGGTGGATGCGGAATATTCTTATTATGCCGGTGTTGCTTTTGGCAATTTCCAGGCGATGCTTGCGGATATTCCGGATACGCTGGGAGAGACGATTCCTGACTTCCATAATATGGAGTTTCGTCTGAAGCAGCTTCGGGATGCCGTGGCTGCGGATGCGGTAGGTCGGGTGAAAGAAGTGCAATATTATCTGGATGAGATTGAAAAGCGTGCAGACGAAATGTGTAAAGGTGAACGTTTGTATCGTGAGGGTAAATTGCCTAAACGTGTATGCCACTGCGATACGAAGGTGAACAATATGATGTTCGATGAAGAAGGGAAGGTGCTTTGCGTAATTGATCTCGATACCGTAATGCCCAATTTTATCTTTTCCGATTTCGGAGACTTCCTTCGTTCAGCAGCCAATACGGGCGCCGAGGATGATAAAGACCTGAATAATGTGAATTTCAATATGGCAATCTTTAAGGCGTTTGCAAAAGGCTATCTGGAGTCAGCAAAAGTCTTTTTGCTTCCAATAGAAATTGAGAACTTGCCGTATGCCGCTGCGTTGTTCCCCTACATGCAGTGTGTTCGTTTTCTGGCAGATTATATTAATGGTGATACTTATTATAAGATTAAATATCCGGAACACAACCTTGTACGTACAAAGGCGCAGTTCAAATTGCTTCAGAGTGCCGAGGAACATACACCGGAGATGAAGGAGTTTATAAAGGAATCATTGGTATAAGGTCTGTTTATAACAGGATGGAAAGGAATAAGACTCACCACAGATTACACAGATTCACACAGATTTATTAGTCTAATAATCAGTAAAATAAAATCTGTGTCAATCTGTGTAATCTGTGGTGAATTAATTCATAACCGAAAAGAAATGAATTCTTTAATGCAATCAAAATATGAACAAAAGAACCCCTGCATACTTGGTGTTGAAATCAGCAGTCTTGTTTTTATCTCTGCTTTGTTTTTATCCCTTGTCTGCAACTAACCCCCAAAAGAAAGAAATGAAAGAGTTGAATGTAAAGAAAGTGAGTCTGGCTAATGTGGCGGTGGAGAATGTTCCTGCCTTGCTGGACAAAGAAAAGGTGAATTTTCAGTCGATCAATACGGTGAACTGGAAAGCGTTTCCTTATCAGCCGGAAGTACAATTCCGTATTGCCCATACAGATGATGCGATTTTGATTCATTATAAAGTAAAGGAAGCTAGTGTGCGTGCTGTAGCAACGGGAGATAACGGTGCTGTGTGGGAAGATGCTTGCGTAGAATTCTTTTCTATTCCTGCGGGAGATGGAATTTATTATAATGTAGAGTGTAACTGTGTGGGAACTTTGCTGATCGGTGCAGGTAGCGGACGTAGCAATCGCGAACATGCTCCACAAGAAGTAATGGATAAGGTGCAGCGTTGGTCTTCTCTGGGACGCGAATCTTTTGAAGAACGGGTAGGAGAGTGTAGCTGGGAATTGGCATTAGTCATTCCTTATTCTGCTTTCTTCAAACATCAAATCACCAGTCTTGACGGAAAGACGGTTCGTGCCAATTTCTACAAATGCGGAGATAAGTTGCAAACGCCTCATTTCCTCTCATGGAATCCCATTAATCTGGAAAAGCCTAATTTCCACTGTCCCGAATTTTTCGGTACATTGAATTTTGAGTAACTATTTCCAGTCTTTCAAATTATAACTTGCTTCTACCGTCCTTTCTATATCATCGGGAAGGGCGGGGAAGAAGTCTATCCCTGTGATCCGCTCCACTTCGTCCACAGTGTTTACATAAGAGTCCAGCGGATTGTTCCCTTCATTATTTTTATAAATAAAGCCGATGGCTTTCGGTTTCTTGTGCAGAGAAAGTATCACTTTAAAGAAAGCATCCGGTACAGCTACTTTATGCTCACCTATAGTCTGTGGCTTTCGGTCATAGAAGATAGGGCCGGCTACAATGTAAAGACAACTGTCTTTTTTCACCCACTTGCGGCATTTCTGTTCCAGTTCGTTCCAGTCGCCCCGGTTTAGATTGTGGTGCTGGGGACAGATATTGGTCATGTAGAAACTTTCTATCATGGCTTCACGGTCCCATTTGTTGTCACCTGCCGGACAAAGATGTCCGCGGTCCCAACCACTACCTTTATAGTCTTGTGTAGTGACGGCTTTACTTTTAGGCAGGTCAGGGTCAGGACGAAAGTTATTGATTCGCTCGGTATTTTCCTTTAAACGTTCGGGAGTCAGTTTCCAAGCTACCCAGTTGGCTATGCGGGTGTTAGAGTTATAGGATACGAGGTATCCGGTACGTTGCAGAAGAATTTCGGGAGTACCAGGGGTGGTCGTTTGCTTGATGTATATATCAGAATTCAGGGGAAGATTCTGAACGATGGTTTCTGTTTGCTCAGTACCAGTAACCTTTTCTTTAGAGTTCGTTGTTTGATAAGTGGTAACGATGCCGCATATGATCAGGACAATCAGGAGCACCAGTTGTTTCTTGCTATTCGTTTGTTTTTTCTTCTTCTTTCTCATAATTGAATGGGTAAGGTGGTGCAAAGATAACAAAAAAGGCGGACGAGTAAACCCGACCGCCTTCCGAATAAGGAGTATTCTTTTATTTTACAATGCCTTTAGACTCGCGTACGAAGTTAAGGATATTGTGTATTTCGTCACTCATCGGCACTTGGTCTTCAATCTTTTGCAAAGCATCCTGTATGCTGAAGTTACCTTGGTAAATCAGACGGTAAGCATTTACAATATGGCGCAGAATGCGGTCTGTTACCTGATGCTTGTGCTGTAGCACAACAGCATTAATGCCATGATAACCGGCCGGATTACCATTCATGATCACATAAGGAGGAACGTCTTTCGCAATGCGGCATCCTGACTGGATCAATACCCAGCTTCCGATGTGGCATTGTTGTTGCAAAATGACGTTACTGCTCAGAATGGTGCAGTCACTGATACGGCAATCACCGGCTACAATAGTCTTAAGTCCTAATACGCAGTGGTTACCTATCTGCACATCATGGCAAAGGTGTACACCATCCATCAGGAAGTTCTCGTTGCCGATACGTGTGGCATCTCCTTCATGTGTAGCACGGCTCACAACTACATTTTCGCGAATGTCGTTCTGGTCGCCGATGATCAGCAGACTCTTCTCGCCCGTATAATGGAAATCCTGCGGGACGGTACCGAGTACGGCGCCATGATGCACTTTGTTCCTTTGCCCCAAGCGTGTACCGTCGAGGATACGCGCACCGGACATGATAATACAATCATCTCCAATCTCTACATCGCCTTCGATATATGCAAAAGGCTGAACCGTTACATTCTTGCCGAGCTTTGCGGCAGGATCTACAAATGCTAATGGACTTATCATAGTAATTAGTTTTTAGTTATTACTTTCTGCCTCCTCCGAGCGCTTGGTACAGGCTGATAACAGCTTGCATGCGGTCGAAAGTGTCGGATACCTCGGAGGTTTGTGCACTGAGGTAAGATTGCTCAGCAGACAGAACTTCCAGATACGTTGACGTGCCTAAGTTAAACAATTCTTTTGTATCTTCCGCAGCTTTGCGGGCTGAATTTACCTGAATCTCGCGAGAAATGGCTTTTTCGGAGGTCATTTGGTATTGATACAAGGCGTTGCTCACTTCATTTCCAGCTTTCAGCAAAGTGGTCTGAAACTGGATTTTGGATTGCTCTTCCTGTGCTTTGGCCTGTTTCAGACGGGCGATATTAGCACCGCGATAGAATAGCGGTTGTGTCAACGATCCTATGGCGGAAGCCAGTAACTTGCCCGGATTTACAATTGCAGAACCTGCACTGTTAGTCCATCCTGCCGAACCACTCAATGTAATTTGTGGATAGAAAGCTGCACGTGCGCTGTTAGTATCGTAATAACTTGCAGCAAGAGACATCTCGGCAGCTTTTACATCGGGACGGTTAGATAACAGTTGCAAAGGAATACCGGCAGAGAATTCTGTTGGTAATTGCTGGTTTTCCAATACCCCACGTTCTATTTCCTGTGCCGGTTGATTCAGCATCAGGCAAAGAGCATTTTCTGTTTCACGAATACTTTGACGCATACCGGGCAGAGAAGCCAGCACCTGTGCGTAGGCGGCACGGGTTTGTTCTACTCCGGCAGAAGTCGTATTGTATATGCCTGCGTCTTTCATTGCTTCTACGGTTTCCACATTCTTTTTAAGAATATCGGCAGTGGATTCTGTAATCTGCAACTGTCGATCGAGCATCAACAATGTGTAGTACATATTGGCCACATTGGCAATTACCTGAGTTTGCACGGCTTGTTCATAGAACTGTGTCTGTTTCAGAGATACCTGTGCACCACGTTTCGGGTTCAGTATCTGACCGAAGAGGTCTATTTGCCAGCTTGCTGTGACAGGAAGCGAATAAGTTTGCGTAGCTTTTCCCTTATCCCAACTGCTTACAGTTCCCTGCGGAGACAGTGCAAGCGTGGGAGCATAAGCCAGGCGTGCAGACATCAGTGCAGCTTCCGCTTTCTTCACGTTCAGAGCGGCACTGCGCAAATCAGGATTATTGGCAAGTGCTTGTTCGATGAGCGCTTGCAACTGAGGGTCGGTAAATACTTCCCTCCAAGGCAGGTTACCGAAGTTTGCAGTATCCGCTGCCAGTGTATCGTTCACAGCTGTCGTGTCGCGATACAGTCCGGCAGCCGTAATATCTTCGGGTCTGTCGTATGATTTGTAGATATGGCAACTGCTTAAAAGAGCAGTTGCACACATCAGAGTTATAATTTGTTTCTTCATAATGATAAAAGTATTTATACCTAATACTTATTTAGTGTATTGCTCAATTTCAGGTTCTGCATCAGAGTTATCCACATCAGTCCATTCCATCGGTTTAATCTTCTCTTGCAGATATTGGAATGCAACGAACAGGGCCGGTACGATAAAGATCTGAAGAATCATACCGATTAACATACCACCGATGGCAGAGGTACCCAATGTACGGTTACCATTGGCACCTGCACCGGATGCCATCATCAACGGAATCAAACCGACGATCATGGCCAGTGATGTCATCAAGATAGGACGCAAACGGGCTGCGGCACCCAGTACGGCTGCCCACGTAATACTCATACCCATTTTGCGACGGTCGAGGGCAAACTCAATAATCAAGATGGCATTCTTCGCCAACAGACCCATCAACATGATCAATGCAATCTGCATATAAATGTCGTTGGACATAGACCCCATTATCATTTTCAGAATGGAGATATTACCAATGGCGCTCATGCCGTTGACGAACAGGAAGCTACCCAACAGACCAAACGGAATAGACAACAGTACGGCAAGCGGCAAGATGTAACTTTCATACTGTGCACTCAGCAACAGGTAAACGAATACGAAGCAGAGAACGAAGATCAATCCTGTGGTGCTACCACTGGTTTCGGCCTCTTCACGTGCCATACCTCCCAATTCGTAAGCGAAACCGGCAGGTAAGTTCTCTTTGGCAACCTCGGCGATAGCGGCCAGTGCCTGACCGGAAGTATATCCGGAAGCTGGGGCAACCATCACTTTCATAGAAGTATACAAGTTGAAGCGGCTGATAATATCGGGTCCGTATACCTTCTTGATGGAAACGAACTGAGTTATCGGGGCCATTTCATCGCCGTTGCGCACCTTGATGCTAGACAATGATTCCAGATTCTTGGTTGCTTCCGGTTCTGCTTGAACCATTACACGGTACATCTTACCAAAACTGTTGAAGTTAGAAGCATACAGACCACCGAAGTATCCCTGCATAGTGCTGAGGATGTCGCTCGGACTGATACCCGCCTTCTTACAGGCAGCAGCGTCGATGTCCAGCATATATTGTGGGAAGCTCGGATTGAAGGTCGTCTTTGCCGAGTTGATTTCCGGGCGCGCTTCCAATGCGGCATTGTAAGATTTCACTACATCGAAGAAGTGGTTCAGGTCACCACCAGTCTTATCCTGCATGTTTAACTCGATGTCGCTGGATGCAGAGTAACCAGAAATCATCGGAGGAGCGAAGAACAGTACCTGCGCTTCCTTGATAATCTTTTGTGCACGCATAAAGAGCGTGATGTAGACGATGTTTGAATTCTGCATTGTGGAACGTTCGTCCCAGTTTTTCAGCTTGATGATGATAGAACCGTAAGAAGGTCCCTGTCCACCGATGAAGCTATAACCGGAAATCACTGTACGGGATGCAACAGCCGGTTCGGCGGCCACAAGGCTATCTACACGGTTCAGCACCTCTTGTGCGCGTTCCTGTGAAGTACCCGGAGGCAGAGTTACTACACCCATGATGGTACCCGTATCTTCGTTAGGCACCATACCCGTTGGAGTAATCTTCATGAAGAAAATCAGTAATACGATGGAACCGGCTACAAGACCGAAACTCAACCATTTCTTTTGGATGAAGAATAATACATTATTTTTGTATTTCTTCAGCATCTTTTCATAAGCTACATTGAAGCCTGTATGGAAACGGCTGATAAATGTCGATTTCTTTTCACCATGCTCATCATGCGGTTTCAGGAAGATGGCACACAATGCCGGACTCAACGTCAAAGCGTTCAATGCGGAGAAACCGATAGCGATAGCCATCGTCAGACCGAACTGTCGGTAAAATATACCTGCCGTACCCCCCATGAAACTTACAGGGATAAATACAGACATCATGACCAGCGTAATAGAAACGATGGCACCACCCAATTCACTCATGGCGTCGATGGAAGCGGCACGGGCAGACTTATACCCCTGGTCCAACTTCGCATGGACACCCTCGACGACGACTATGGCATCGTCGACCACTATCGCAATGGCGAGCACCATGGCTGAAAGAGTCAGCAAGTTGATACTGAAGCCGATTAGTTTCAGTACGAAGAATGTTGCAATCAATGCTACAGGAATAGCGATGGCGGGAATCAACGTAGAACGGAAGTCCTGCAAGAAGACATATACCACGATGAACACCAAGATAAAGGCCTCGATCAATGTCTTGATTACCTCATGAATAGAGGCGAACAAGAAGTCGTTGGCACTCTGTGCAATATTGATATGCAAGCCTGCGGGCAGTTTATCGGAATAATCATTCAGCAATGTTTCCAGGTCACTGATGGTTTGTGTAGCGTTACTTCCGGCCATCTGGAATACAATACAACTGACGGCCTTATGACCGTTAACGGTGTTATTGAAACTATAGGTCAGACGTCCCAGTTCGATATCGGCAATATCTTTCAGTCGGAGTACTTCTCCGTTTTCCATTGCTTTGATAACGATGTTCTCAAATTCTTCCGACTGTTGCAGACGTCCTTTGTAACGTATTGTATATTGGAATGTCTGATTACCACGTTCACCAAACTGTCCGGGGGCAGCCTCGATATTCTGTTCTGCCAAAGCTGCTGCTACATCATTAGGTATCAATTTATACTGAGCCATCACGTCAGGCTTCAGCCAGATACGCATGGAGTAGTCAGTACCCAACACCATTGCATCACCTACACCGGCCACACGTTTTACTTCAGGAATAAGGTTGATGTTGGCATAGTTTTCGAGGAATTCGATGTTGTATTGGTCCGTCTCATCATAAATAGAGAATACCATCAACATGGAAGTCTGTCTCTTTTGTGTCGTCACACCTACCTTGGTTACTTCGGCAGGCAGCAGACCTTGTGCCATAGATACACGGTTCTGTACGTTTACGGCAGCCATATCCGGGTTGGTTCCCTGTTTGAAGTAAACGGAAATATCGGCGGAACCACTGTTGGTGGCATTGGAAGTCATGTACATCATGTTCTCTACACCGTTGATCTGGTCTTCCAGCGGTGCAATAACGGAGTTCAACACCGTTTGGGCGTTGGCACCCGTGTAGGTGGCGCGCACCGATACGGTTGGCGGTGCAATGTCCGGGTATTGGGTGATAGGCAAGGTTGCCAGACCAATAAGACCCAGGATCACTATCAGCACGGAGATTACCGTAGATAGTACCGGACGATTAATAAATCTATCTAATTTCATGTTATTTAGTGATTAGGGGTTGGTGATTAGTGATAAGTACCTGCGGTATAATAGCGCAGCCGCTGATCACTAATCATTAACCGTTAAACGTTAATTGAACGCAGTTTGGATATTGCCTTCTTTCTGGTCTTTCAGTGCTTTTTGATATTCAGCTTCTTTCTCGGCAGGAGTGATAGGAGTGATAGCTGCTCCATCTCTCAGGTTCTGCACACCTTCCATTACTACTTTGTCACCGGCTTTCAAGCCTTCGGTTACGTAGTAATACTTGCCGTCGTTCAGCTTAAACACCTTAATTTCCGTATTCTTCAGGGTGTTGTCAGGCTGTAGTACGAATACGAACTTCTTGTCCTGTATTTCTGTAGTGGCCGATTGAGGTATCATAATAACATCCGTCATCGGATTGGGGAATACTACAT